>Ga0325414_1009276_pt1 | contig 10385 bp, 10 predicted proteins | sample PopdelMetagenome_8_FD_206183 | JGI IMG/M metagenome (GOLD analysis project Ga0325414, IMG submission 206183) | Populus deltoides microbial communities from Bellville, Georgia, United States - Leaf-PdKOR-R3 | ecosystem: Host-associated > Plants > Phyllosphere > Phylloplane/Leaf | place: USA...
GTCTTGTACCCCAAAAGACATGGCCATCTTAAGATGTTTGCATCACTCCTCTAGTCTAGGATGATGATGGTTTATCATGATGTGATTTTTGCAAGAAAGACTTGGGTGTTGGCAGAAAAGCTCACTGATAAGGATAGTTTGTCCATTTTTCTTATAGATTAAAGTTACTCAGAAAACTAATTCGAATTGATGTTTCAGCGTTTCAGGAGATTGCGAGATGTAATTATTCAGAGTAGCCAGAAGAACTGTTTCTATAGTCTTGGTCCACCATGTATAATCATTCAACACACTATGAAAGTCAAATTTCTATGTTAGCAGTTATCATTGCTCAACAGGAGTGGAAAATATGATGCCCGAGCAGGCTCCTCCTGCTGCTTGAACTTTGGACGTGGTTGACAGTATAATGAGCCCGTAACTATGACATTTTCACTCCTCAATGCATGATGAAGACCAGATCAGCTTTGCTATCTCCTTGGCATCAAACAATTATTCAGACGAAATCTTGCCTATTCGTCTTATTGTTTGCCTTCTGCTGATCATTTCGCCTTCTCCATGGATAAACTTCGCTTCATTCGCTTGAGATACCGCAATCTTGCATTTCTTCCTTGCGTTATACGGACCGCTGATCATCCTGTTATTGATTATAAGGTTTCAGCTTTATAAATATTCTGGCTCAGTTCCAGCAGGATAAGCAGAATAACTTACAATATATGCGCTGCTTGGCTAACAATTTTATGAGAAGATAACACATACTGCCCTAGATCATCTTAACATATTAGTAAAGGAAATGCTGGACTTCAAAGATAAAATTAAACGTCAATATGTGTTTCTGATTGTCTTTCAGTTTCTCAAGAAAACAAAATTACTGTAGAAGTTAAGCAAATTGAATCACCAGAGTTCATCCACATCAAGGATGTTCCAAGTATTATCCTCTAACAACTCCATCTTTATTTACATGGTTTTTACAGATCAATACTATCCATACATAAATAAGGTGGGATTGAAATTTCACCTTATTCATGCAAATGAATTAGATGTTTGATTACTTTTACTGAACTTTGTAAAAGCAATTTCAGTATAATTACTAGCAGGCACCTGGATGATTAGTTCTCGAATCAAGAGAACAATACCCCGATTTTGCAGAGACAGCTCGGTAATTCATACTATGAATGGCTTTTTCGAATTCTTCTGACCACGCTTTCTCCTTGGATTAGAACTGATCATGCAGGAGAAGGCATTGACAAGCTCAGGATCTTCATCAGTTACGAGCATCCTGGCTGCACTTGGGTCTGCAAGCAAGAGCTTAGCCACAAGGTATCCAGCAATGGACCATGTCTGGAACAGGCGTGCTTGTTTTCCAATGAACCTCGCCTTTTTGGTGTCATAATATTCAGGCCATTTGTCTCTTGATATGCGTTTCTCAGCAATATCGACTGCTCTTGCTGCTATTTCTGGTCTATTCATCTTTATGCATGCAACTGTCAGCTGAGAGAAGCATTATGAATGTAAAAAAATCTATTAATACTCAGGACGTAAAATGGACTCTGATTAAAAAGAAAGAGCCATATATAACAAACAGACATGGGTATGGCACTGGTATATGCCTAATTGATCAGCTGCAGACATGAATCATCAGATAGAAGTATCAATCAAGCATTCTTACGAGTCTACCAGCAAGAATAGTGCCCCAAAAATCAAATTACCAATGTTGCTGTTTATTTCTGTTTTTTTACCGATTTTTTTTTCTTCTCTGATTAATTCTTACTTTTCACTAAAAAATTTACTAGTACAAAGATTAGCAAAGGATACCACCATCACTAACCTGCCACAGAAGAGTTGGCCAGGAACCTGCATTGTGGTAAGACCAAGGCCTGCATCAAACACAACAAATTCATGACTGGATGAAAATCAAGAGAAAGTGAAAAAGATGTGATCGAGTTTAATAAGGTAGCATCATTACGTGTTCTTAGGATCACTTCCAGTGATAATTTGCCACTCCTGACCTTCAAGAGCTGGATAACAAATCTTCAATGGCATGTCTGCTACCAAATCTGACCACTTGGCATCAATGAGATCCAATATCGCATTTGACTGATCTCTTGTTGCAAGACCACTTACAACAGACCATATGTTTCCAAGAGAAAAGAATCGGAAATCCATATGAGCTGGTTGCAAGTTTCCAATAAGGTAGCCTCCTTGGTTGGGCATCCATTCCACTAACCAAGGAGAAACCTGATCTGGGTAAATGTTGAACTTATTAACTGCATCATAAGAGTACTCTTCAGTCTTGTAACGGTAAATTTCATTTAATTTTCTTAAATCGATCCAGTAATACTCTCTGATATGGAACGACAGAGCTACTAGACGATTGTTCAAAGCTCGTAAGAGATCAGCTGATCCATCCTCTGGGGCGAGCATCTCCTTTGCACAAAGTAAGGCGGAATAAAAGAGTGCCTTCAAGAGAAAAATACATTCTATCAGAAAATTAATTGCAAAAACCATTTCCAAATCTCAGCATCCTGGTCAGTCTGATATAACCAAAATCTGGCAGAAAGATGCTTGGCAGAATATTATACTAAGCATCCATTAGAGCTAAGTGATTTCAACCTATTCAACTGAAACCAACCACCTTTAACCACTCATGAATATACAGCTAATCCATCTTGTGCACTTTGAAACTAGAGCCAGAAAAAGCATTTAAGCCAACAGCCTTACCAAATAGCAGCTTCAACCAACCCAAATCCTACAGACGCTGGCCTCAACTAGCCTAAATCCTACAAACTCTTAACCTGATTCTGGGCATATTGATGCCATCAACATATCCTAATTTCATAATCGCAGAATTGGTTCAAGACATTTAATTGTACAATCATCTGACAAAAAAAAGGGCAACATCCAAATTTCCCACGAGGACATCCTTCTTCAATTGAATCCCCCTTGCTGCATGGATTGGCTGGGTATTTCAATTTTGGAAATGCTTCTTAATTATCTAAAACCACTAAAAAATGAATTACCTGAATTTCTAGAGGGTGCCCATGAATTCCCATTCTGCGATCTATCATGCAAGAACCATCTGTCACCAACAATGTTGGGAACATGTCAAAACCATCAGCAAGACATAACCTCAGAATCATCTTAATTCCAGTTTGCACATCGATCCTCTCCTGAACTGAGAGATCACCAGAGCATTTCCCATATGCACGTAACAAGATAATCCACCATAATCCTAATATTGGCATGATAAAGAAAATATCATCAACGTTAGCAGTCAAACACTTTATCATGAACGGAAACTTCTTGACCTGAAATTTAATTACCAGAATCAACTGGTGCAACACGGCCAATTGCTGCCTCTCCAAAGTCAGGATCCAATACCTCCTCTGTTGCAGAATCATCACCATCCAAAGGAAAAGTGCGCACCTTGAAACTAGCAGGCATTAATCCCTGTCCAGGACTGTGACAGTCCATTGTTTTCTCCCAACTCTGCAATATAAGAAGTCATTGTAGCAAATCAGAAAACAAACAAAAGAGGAAGTATTTTTAAACATTCGTTCCTTCAACAAAAAAGTCCAGCATAATCAACGATTAAATTACCTGCAACTGAAGCGTATGAAGGAGGAAGTTCCGGACAATATCATATTCTCCCTTCAAAAGAAAAGCAATACCAGAAGGAATGAAGTCTCTAATGAAGACCTGGTCATAATTTAACACACTGGAACTGGTGGGATCATTGGCAGCAATCGTTCCAATTGGACTGCCACAATAATGAACTACAGAATCCCGCAGTAGCTCCCATGCTTCTTCCTCAGTAGGGTTTACACTAACCTTGCGAGAGGCATCTCTACCTGTTCCTACAGCACCATTAGTTGCCAAACTCTCCTCTTCCTTATTTACCGAACCATTAGATGTCAAAACCTCTTTTTCCCGCATCAACTGTTGAGTGTCCCCAAGCTCCAAAACACCCGATGTGTTCACCGCCCCATTCAGGTTTAATGTCTTTGCACCATCTACAAACCATGTTCCATTTCCTCCTTCTGTAGTTACACCACTAACTCTTTCTGCCTTCTGGCATTTGCACCTCAGAAGCTGCAGTCTCTTGATCGTTGCATTCACAGACAGATCACCGTCACCTGATCTCTTAAACCAATGTTTTCCTATACAATTCTGCTGAACATTCGAACACTCGAACATTTTCATATGCCTTGAGGCCCTTTTCTTTACATATTTTATATGCTTAGAACGGAATGCCAAATCTAAATTGTTAAAACAAAGGTCAGAACTGAAACTGCGAGGACCAGCCCCAGACAAAACTTGCAGAACTGCATCCGAAGTCGCCATCAACAATATGCTTATCAAATAAATTGATGCTCAATAGACTCAAAATCACTTCGATCAAAATGAGTCTGAGAACCCAGCTTTAACTCAAGACGCCTAGACAAAAAACAAAGTTAGAAAGTGCTCTGGTGATGCAGAAGTTATAATTTCGGAAATCATCAATTCGAAACTAGCATCAAAATTATCAAACCACGTGCAACATACAAAGTAAAAGACTTGAACTTTAAATTGCATTACCTTATCCTCAGTAACCGAGAAAATATAGAACTTATAACCATCTACAAATTTAAGCCAAGCTCAGCCTAACTATACCCTTTCTTTTTCTCATTTTGAAACTCAGACAGAGCGATCCAGGGAAAGTTTCATTATCTTGTTTCTTTCCCAAGTTTTCTCATGAACCAACCACGCAAAAAAAAAAAAGTCCTTTCAGGCATCCCATTCGTCCTTTTCAAAATCACAAGAAACCTCTCTAAAATCCAACAAAAAACCACAATTCTACCTTATCAATAACTCAAACAACGTCATCTCCAAATAAATCACATAAAGTTTCAAACTTGAGCAGAATTCACACAAAATGATCAATCTTTAGATGTAATCAATCTCAACAACCAACAAAACAAGCTTAAAACTTTAATGGGTCCTTGCCTTTATATCAGTTTATGATCCAGAAATGCAAAAAACAAGTAAGAGAACAACGTACAGCCCAAACCCAGATAGCAAAACATATAAAAACAATTACTAAACAAGTGCTTACCAATAAAAATTTGGAGCTGCTGATACAATTAGCAAGAGGTTTTTTTTTATTTTTTTTAATGTTGTAGTAATATCTCTCTTGGCTTCAAAAAGAAACTAGAGAAAAAAAAACAATGACTGTCGATTCTTTGGTGGTTGGTTAATGTTTATGTTGTATGCATAAACCCGAGTACGAATGAGAAAATCATGTAGTTATTCAACTTACGTTTCCTTTTTTTTTTTTTTTAATTTAGTTGGTTGATTTCTTCTTCTTCTTCTTCTTTTCTGGTTATTTTAAAGAATTAATAATTATTCTTAAAGAAAAAAAAGGAGTTGTGGGCCTATTTTATTTCTACTTTTAATTCTCAAATTTCAAGCTAGAAATTAGACCCAAAAAAAAATGAAATATTATATATAAAAAATAAATTTGATTAGTAATTAAAAGGAGAGCGGTATTATTTTCCTTCCAAAATTACGTTTGAGACCTGCGTTAGAAAAAGAAACTGCATTAAGTTTTATGTTTTTTCAGAACAAAAAATAATTAAAAGTTCGTTGAACATAAAAATATTTTACTTAAATGAAAACATTTATTTATTTAAGTGGATAATATATGGGCCTACTTGAATATTGGGGCAGAAGTGTGTGTATGTGAATACGTGTCAGAAAATGTTGAACACGTGGCTAAAAGCAAACCAACCGCCACCAACAAAAGTTCAGCCATTTGAGCTAATCTGATCATCCACGCGCGTCCAACTACTTTTTCACTTTATCTTTTCAGCATTTTAAATAATAAGTGGATTTGTTACCATTGATTACTAATTTAAATTCCTATTTCATGATGGCTCGTAGAAAAAAAAAAAAAAGGTTAATACAATGATCTAAGAATCTAGATGTTGACTAAGTCAGTGTTTTTTTTATGATTTTAAATTGTTGGTATTAAAAAATATATTATTTTAATAATTTTTTATTTAAAAAATATTATACATTAAAACACTAAACACGCATCTAACTTACCGGATATTAAATATTTGTTTAGTATTATATAGTTTCTGTTTTTTAAGTTATTTTTCTTATAAAAAATATAAAATTATTTTTAAAAAATGATTTTTTATAATTTAATATTAAAAATAAAAAATATTATTTTAATATATTTTAAATTAAAAAATATTTTTCACTGCATACTATAAATTTTAGATGAAGATCATGGGAGTGGTGGCATTTGCAAGCATGATTATAATGGGTTGATTTGGATTCAATAATCAATTTAAAAGAATAATCTTTTGAGATTATCTTAAAAGCCACCGTAAGAAATTGCTTACGTTATTTAAAAAAATCTCGTTCACACGCTCTTCGTAAAGCCACCGACAATAGAAACAATTTTCTTCAAAAGAAAAAAAAATATTTTGATTAATATCTTTTTAAAGTGTGGTTATGTTGTTTTTTAAAGTATTTTTTATTTAAAAAATGTTAAAATAATATATATTTTTTTAAAAAAATTATTTTTGACATCGGCATATCAAAATAATTTAAAAATAATAAAATAATATTAATTTAAAGTAAAAAAAATAAAATAAAAATTAAATTTTTTAAAATATTTTTAAAACATAAAAAAAACGTTAAACGAGATGTTTCTTTCACGTGTTAGATTTTTTTTTTCTTTTCTCTTGATATTACTTTGTATTAACTTTTTTCTATATTTTAATTATTGTGTTTTTTTCGGTATACTGTCCCTTTTCACTCATTTATATTTACAGGATGAGTCCCCATCAAAACGAAACACATTGCAAGATTAGCTGAGACCAGTGTCTGGTTCTTGTCAACTGTCCTGCCGCTTGCGTTCCCTCTTCCATCAAATTAAAATCTTCATCATCTCCTCACCTGACCATGGCCTTTTTTCTAGGATTTTTTGTGGCTCACACAGGAAAAGAAAAGAAAAAAAATCATAGCTCAAGGCTTTGTTGTTGGATTGTGGACTAAAACCCAGGTGATTGCCAGCCCAGTCCATTCCTCTGGTTTTTCTTTACTTCTTTTGCCCTGAGGCCCCTGACAGCTAAAGATACAAAGCTAATGTATAATTTAGACTGATCGAATCTACGAGTTACTTGTTACGTGACTGGGACCGGGTGGGTTGATCTTATACTTATGGCAATAACACCGCCCTTAAACAAAGACAAAGGAATAATAAACCTTAAAACAATGACCACTCATCGTGACTGTGAATGAATATACCTTGCCAATTTCCCCTTCTTCTCCATAATCGAAACCTCTCTCCTCCGAGCATTGCTTCTCTCTTCCTCATAGAATCCTTCTTTACCCCCCAAAAAGTTCTCCAACCTCCTGCCCTTTTCTCGCTTTCACAATGGACCGCTGCTTCTTGACATGCAAACATGACGAACCAAACCAAAACAGACTCTTGCTCCTGCGTTTTCAACTCCGATATGCTATATTTTGTCAATTTGAAAGCTCAAGGTTAGACCCTTTTAGAGCTCATTACAAATTTTATTATTACATGGTGTTTTTATCCGTTTTTGTCTGGTTTGTTGAGGATTGTCTGAAATCCGATGCGGGTTGTTGTTGAAGTTTTAAGTGTCAAGGGACTCTGATTTTATTGGAAAAATCGGAACTTGAATGGATGAAATAGTAATATTTTATTGATCTTGGATGGTGTACGGCATGAATAGGTTGATTTCCCTTAGCTTGAATGTCTTCAATGAAAATATATGTCAAGTTCAACGCTTGTGTTTGGTTACTTGAATTTGATTGTAATTTTGGATGTGGGTTTGTTAAAGCTGTGGACTTGTCAATTTTTCGTTGAGGAGTCGTGGATGGCACCGAATGGAATTGGAGCTTAGTTGCCATAAATGTTTGATTATTGTGGATGTTATCGCGAAGTTTGAGCTTAAGTAAGCTCTGATTGGTTATAAAATAAGTTGTAGCATAAAGAATGCTCGTGGAATAGGTTGGACCTACATGGGATCTAAGTTACACTTTTGATTTGATGAACGTGTGTTTAATGTAAGTTGAATAGAGCTTCTATACCTAAGGTTCTGTCGAGTTGGAAGTGATTTCTTTGTTAAAGTGTTGTCAAGTTGGAAGAATCCTTGATTGAGGTCTTTGCTCGTGTTAAAGAGAACATATTGGTTTTCTATCTCAGCTGAGACTGTGTCTTCTTCCATGCTTTTCAACTTGGTACAAGGGAAGAGAGAAAGTCTAAGCCCTCTCAAGCTGTTATTAATTGCAGGCATATCATGCAGGACCACTACTGTAGACTATGCAACTCTTGAATTTCCTAAAATAGTTCATGGAATTCTTTCTTGTTTCAAATATTCATGTCGTTTGTTGGAAAATATAAAGATTGTGCATGATTTTTACTATTGGATGCTGTGCCCTCTATTCAGCATGTGACCACAGTTCATAGCATGGTTACTTGAGCTTATTTCATCAAAATGGGTATATTGTTCATGAGTTATGAATGGAAGGCCATTGCATAAAGGTATTAGGTATTATGTGGAGCTTAATGCCAACTGTTCTCAATTATGGATAATGGATGGTTCTGTTTATAAGCCAAATGATTTAGTTAGGACTTGGGAGTACAGGACTTATTATTTCTAGAGTGATCAAAAGATGACCCCACTCATTAAAATTTTGGTTAAATTTGTTGTTAGACAATTATAGCTGATCAAGCTGAAGTGCTGCCTGTAATAGTTGAAACTATCTGGATGAAACTCGTGACTTCTACTTGTCAAATCTGTGATTATAGACTCTTGTAATGCAGGCTCGGTTATGGACTCAAGAGAGCTGAGTATAATGATGACCTCTCATTAGACAGGAATGAGTGAAAGGACCGGGTTTCCTATGTTCAAGAGAGCCATATCCTATGTGGGCTAAAAGAAGGAAATCAAAAAAAGAAAAGGAAAGAAAGAAATGTCTACTCCTTGAGCTTGGTAAGTAGACAGCTACTCTACCTTCCGTTGCAATTAGCTTCACTATGTGAGAATAACAGATACATGAACATACATATAATGTCTCACTGTAGATTGTTATTCAAGGGAAATTCCTTGATCTGTATTGAACTGATATCCAAGCATTTGATTTGTTGAGAAAAGGCAGAACGCAAATATGCAAATTATTTGAAGAATAAATGCGGATTCATAAGTGTTTTTCCACTACAGTAAACCAGGCAGTCTAAATGGTGTGGACCCATCGGCGCAAATTTCTGGGCCGGCACAATGCCATTGGAAGTTACTGCAATTTGGCATGCACGCATCAATTTGCACTTAACGAGTCCAAGTCTTGGTCTTTCTTTCCACTGCATCGAGGTAAAGTGAGTAAATGCAATCTTTTTCTTATACTGTGGATTTTGTGCTGTTTACAAATCTTATACATTTCTTATTCGTTGTCTTACCATTCTTGCGTTTCAGTATTTTGAGTAGTTTACTTCCTCAATCCTTAGATGAAGCCAACGTTTTTGGTTTAGGGCCAAATTTGATGGAGAAAAAAAGATTGTTGTGTTCTGGTATAGATTGTTAGAGAAGGCTGAGGCAATTAAGATTAGTTAATACTTGATGACTTGTGTGTTCTATTCATGGTACTCGACTGGTTGCCCTTATCAAACCACAAACCATGCTTTAGGGTGATAATGTAGGAAGTAGTCAGCATTGGCAAGGTCTTGGTTCCTTCCATGAAAGCACAGAAAATTCATGACTGCACATATATTCCTACTTCTCTCTTTTCTTAAATTTAAAATTCTAAAATTTATATTAAAATAACATGGTTTTATTTATTTTTTAATAAAAATGTGTTCATCCTAGTTGACGCTCGTGATACCTGTCAGTGTCTCGGGTGGATCAGTGCCTGATTTTAAAACTGTTCACGATAATCTCTGTTTTTCCAGGGCACAAATCATTTTCTTTGTTGTGATTTACTTCTAAGATAATTTCCCATTCTCCAACAAAGCATAAATTACATTATCCTTTTTTTTTTCCATTAAAAAAGTACAAACAAAAGGATGGCACTGTTTTTTCTGCACAGTTAACTTTAGACCGTACTGTTTGTTTGTTTCTCTGTATTCTTCTTTTAATAGCATATCCAAGGGATATTCTAGATGCGTGGTTGCTAGACAGAAAATAAAAAAATTATTTTGATTTTTAATTTATTTTACATATTTAAAATGGTGTGAAATAAAATGTTAAAATATTTTTTATTTTTCAAAAATGTTATTTCTATCTTCTCTAAAAAAACAAAAGCCAAAACTTATAAAGTAGAGCTAAAAAAATAAACTAATTAAATGTAGCTATGTAAAAAAAAAATATTTTTTT
>Ga0325414_1009281_pt1 | contig 10382 bp, 7 predicted proteins | sample PopdelMetagenome_8_FD_206183 | JGI IMG/M metagenome (GOLD analysis project Ga0325414, IMG submission 206183) | Populus deltoides microbial communities from Bellville, Georgia, United States - Leaf-PdKOR-R3 | ecosystem: Host-associated > Plants > Phyllosphere > Phylloplane/Leaf | place: USA...
GTGAAACACCTACCCTTTCTTTCATCATTTTTATTTTTTTATTTTAATTATTTTTCAATTAAATTTTTTATGGCATGACTATAGATGAGATTTAGTTTGAAATTATGATAGAAAAAACAAATTAAAAGAATGAAGACTTTAATACATAACAGAAAGAAAATACATGACTAATCTCAAGTTCATGACAATCTTTATTTTACTCTAGAAATTAAATTTGTTAGTTTTTTAGTTCTTGAGTTTGAGAAATGAAAAAAAAAATTGTAAGAAACGGTACGAGAAAAAAAAATTGTTAGTTGTCATGATTTTAACAATCAAAATAATTAATTTTGGTGTCAAATAAATGATGGTTTTTTACCTTTATCTTGTTTGAAAAAGTAAATCATATTGATGTTTTTTTTTACCGCATTAAACTTTAACATGAAATTCAATTTGCGGTGGCTGAAGCACAAGTTTTAAAGCTAGTTTGAACTTAAAATCACTTGATGATAACCGAACAACACACGTAATAGATAATTTTATACACAAATGAATTGCATTTCGATAAAAATTGGTGTGTTCCTTGTTATGATTGTGATTTGAAAAAAATTATTTTATAAAAAATATTTTTAGTTAAGATTGGTTTGATAAAATATATGTTTGGTTAAAATTGTGATTAAAATTGAAGCTGAACAAAAAATAATTTAATGTGTTTGGTTAAAAATAATTTTCAAATTAAGGTTTGGTAATAAAATGACTAAAAATAACATATATTAATATTGATGGTTTTTATTTAAAATATTGTAGATTTAAGTATTATTACATTATGAACTAAATAATATTTTATGAAAAGGTTCTTCTTTTATTGTCCTATTAAACTATTTGTAATTCCATCATATACAAAATTCATCCGAAAAGACTTCTGGTATCTATGGCTTTCTGAGTTTGCAACAACATCAGCTAAAGAATCATCAAGAACAAAATTGAAATTACAATTAAATTTTGCAAATGTTACGCCATCATACGATCTTCTTATAATGTAATTATGTAGTGACATTGATGTCATTACAGTCTGAATGTTTTGTATGGATAAACGTTCATATTTGTAAAATTCTCCACCTCTATTTTGATACTCCAAAAAAACATTCTATCACATTATGTAGTGATAAGTGTGTACTATTAAATACTTCTTTCTAATTTTTTAGTAGTTCACAATGCCTAAAATCTTGTAAGTGATACCTCTCACCTTTATATGAACCTAAATAATCATATTCATTGAGATATTTAGTATCAACCAAATAATATTTATCTACAATTACAAACAACGTTTTAAATTTGTCATAATATTAGTAAATAAAAAAGAAAATTAGTATACTTATATTAGCATTCAATTTCTATCATATAAACTGCTTTCTGAAAGTATAGGAAATTTTATAATACTATTGTCAATAGCTTCAAGAAAAATATGTGTATCATGGACACTATCTTCTTATCATGCCCACATAAATATGAACTACATGTCAAAACTATAAGCAATCATTATATTTTGTATTGGTATACCTTTTCTTCTGATAATTGAAATTTAATTTTTAGTTAATATGTTAGCTTGCACATGTGTGCTATTAATTGCACCAATACAATTCTCCTGCAAATTATGTTTTTTTTTTCCCAAAAGTCTTGAGATCTAACCTCTTCTTTAGCATTTATAAAAAATGTCACTGACTGATGATTTTATTATTATAAAAAATCAAGCAAGTAAAATACAAGAAGTAACGCAAAATCAGGCAATTTCTTTTTGTCAATTTTAATGTTACTTAAAGTAGTTGGGAGAAATAATAATAAAAAAAGCTTTAATATTATACTCTCCAATCATCTAGACCAAGAGAAATAATAATAAAAATGCTTTAATATTATACTCTTCAATCATCTAGACCTTACAAAATTAATTATTTCAATCTCTAAATTCTTTCAATTGATGTTTAAAACTTAATATTCCAAAAAAGTTGATAAAATTGTTCATTTAAAAAGGCAACAAAATCTCAATGTTTTTTTATGAGGGTAAACCAGAGACCATATTATTTGTTAGACCACAAATTAAAACAAAAGCGAATTGGCAAAAGAACAAAAGACAAATAAATATGGGGTTACCGGTGTATAATCCGAGTCACTTATGGCATATCTTTCATACAAGATAGCAAAGTACATGTTGTAAAATAAATTTTATCATTTTAAGAACACAATAGGACACATCCATGGGTATTCCAATTCTTTAGCTTCTAAGTATGAAAAAAATATTTTTAACAGGATGTAAAAGGAAAAAGCATGTACATTATCACCGTGCAGATCCAATAGTGCACATGGTTAATTAACCTATTTCATAACACCTAAAGTTCACAATATCGTAAATATGAACAATCAACAACACCCAAAATTTAATTTCTGTGTAATTAAAATGGGTATTTAATCGAAGACTTGTAAAGAAAGAAACACATTATATTTTCATAACGCCTTAATGAGAAGGTTTTAAGAAAGTAGGAGAATTTCCCATCTCCTCTCCTTGTAAATGTGGCCGGTTGCACTTGGCTTTCTTAGGAAGCCAAGTGAGCTATTTATATTAATTCCAAAGCCTTAAAATTACTATAATGCCATTATAATTTAATTTGGGTGTTTTTCGTTCAATTGAATATCTTGTCTTGGTCCATTTTAATAATTAGCCATAACTAAAAGTTTTAGTTCTTAAAACTTCAATTTTAATTATTTAACATTACCCTAATTGTTTATTTATTTTTTATTTTTAATCGGGGGTATATACTTGGCCTTTCACTATTGTTGTAAACTTGTACACCATACTCGGGTTGGCTTTTTTGGCATGCATTTTATGCCACCATAAAGAGAAAATAAGGTGAGTCTTTGGTAGAAAATAAAATACAAGTCTAAGGAAAGAAAATGACTTATCTTTTGACCTTTAATGTTCGCGTGAGAAAGAGAAACTTGTACTTAGAGTCGGGCCAAAACACTACAAAAAAAGAAAAGCAAAGGGAAAAAAAACCATACATGCATAAGGGGTTAAAGACAATCCTTCACCATGCATTAAACAACGCCATTATAGTTGCCTTTAATTTTATTTCCTATAAGAAATATTTCATTGCACCATTTCATTTAAACGACTTTTTAAACTTTTATTTATTTATTTATTGTAAAAAAATTCTTTTATTTGTGTTCAATCTAGTCATTATACTTTTAACTCCTTCATATATTACCAATTTGGATTAATTTTCCAAGTTTTCTTTCAATTACGCCCTTGATGACATTCAAAATGATACTTCAATGCTAAACACCTTTTACACTTTAGTCCTCAAAATTTCTAATTTGTTCAACTTTAGTCAAATTGACTAATGTTTTCTTCAATTAAACTCCTAATTGAGTTAATAGGGTCCATAAATTCCAATGTCTATTCCATTTTGGTATTTAATCCTTTAATTCTTGCTTGATTGCAACCTAAAACTTTGTTTTATTTTTAAACTTTTTCCTTGAAGATTTTTTGTAAATGTTTTATGTGAACAAGATCATTTTGAAAATGATTTTGAAGATTTTTTTTTCTTGAAAATTTTTAGGGGTAAAAATTTGGTTATGATAGCAATTATGTTTCTTTTGAAACTCCTACCTAATTTTCTTTGATGTTTCTTTTGAAACTCCTACCTAATTATTTGTGTCATTGGTATAAAAAACATATTAATACTAGTTTGATTGCATAAATTAGTTTTACCCGGGATAATAGGGATAATGAAGTTCAAGAAATCCTAATTTATGAGATAAACACTATATTTTATATTATACTTGGATTACATAAGTGACATTGCAACAACTTAATTTTTATTTTTAGGAGTCTTATTAGTGTCGTCTAGAGTTATACTTAACGTGGTCAAGTTTTCCCAACTCATGGAGAGTTGGTAAGGACATCATACCCAAGAAATGGTTCATGCTTGTGCATGATCTTCAATAATAGAGGGTAACCTAACCATTGTCCATTGGTTGAAAGATTAGGCTTTAGCTTCTTCTTTTTTCAGATTATTTGAATTTCTGGTTGAGTTTTGTTATTAGATTTGATATTATTTTATTTTAGGCTTCTAGTTAATCTTAGTGGGTCTTTGGCTGAATAGTTAGTTGTTTAGGGTTTTACTATTTATAAAAGGTGTTATTATGACTACCTATAAATAGATGAATTTAAAGATAAATTTATATCATTTTGGGCTAGTTGTTCTAACTAGACATTAAGATAAATGGTTTCTGTATTGCAAAAAATTCATTACTATCTTTGTTTGTTCCTTGAGAGTTCCCTCTGATTAGTTCATTTTCACAAATATAGATATGTAATTGTGAAGGACTCTAATGTTGTCATGAAATGGGCGAAGAAATTTTCATCAAATGTAATTTTACATTTACAAGGAACATGTCTTTTGTCTTATTTGTTTAGGCATGAATGAATTAGTGAAATAGACAATTGAAGAAATGTTTGCTATAAGATTGTTTATTAATGAGAATTAGATGACTCCAGTTTTTTTAATGTAGGTGCGTGAGGCATCTAATGCCTAGAGAATGTGCTTATTGATTATGTTACCTTCTTTAATATTTATATATTGATGATTTTACTTGTTAAAGGAGCACTGACGTAAGGATTTATTAAGAAACAAAATTAGTATTTAGTGAATGCTTAAATCAATCCATGGAAAATTGATCTTTTTGAATATTAAATGAAAATTCACATTTTGATAAACATATGAGTGCATCCAAATGAGATTAATATCTCTTATGTGTATTCAAATTTCTTTGCATGAATCATTGCTGACTCATTGCAGCCTATGATACAACATTGTTGGTCGTTTCCCTCTCACACTATTTTGTTTACAAACATTGCTTAAGCAAAAAAAAAATTAAAAAAATTGATATATAAATCTATAAACATAGATAGATCTATTATCGTACGACCTCCCTCCCATGATTAATTAAACATCCCACTTCTAAGTGCTAACTCATAAATTCTATTGATTTTGTCCTAATCCAATTTATAACGAAACCATTAGAATATTGATTGAAGCTTTAAACAATAATCAATTGATATGGTGCTTGCTGAAGTGATTTTGGGTCTTCAATTTAAGGTCCAAGCATATCTTTTTTTCTTTTTAGTGTGGGTGTCCAGACCAGTTTGTGTGTGCTTCGACTAATCTCACGAGCTATGAAGTTAACGATCATGTAAGCCTCCAGTAATCCTGAGAGGATTCAAACTCGTGATTATTAGGGAACAAATTTAAAATCTGACCAGTTGAGCTACCTCTTAGGATTGGTCTGGTCTCATCATATCTTGCAAACATTACAAGTAGCTTTGCCATGCGTAAAACGGTTGGGTGCCCTCCCTTTTAGGGCGAAAACTCTCCTATTAACAAATTTCTAAGAAGAAAATCATGGACCTTATGTATATTACTATCCCTTACCCTAATTAATTAATGTACTAATAATTAAACAAAGCATTCTAATTAATTATTATATTTATAGCTATTTACTAATCAAAATGCATTACCTTCAATGTCAGAGGGACATATTTTAAGCCAGCTTAATGGCATAATTTGTCGAGTCAATATCGTATCATTTTTACAAATCCTCTCATCATAAGTCATAAAATAAATTTCCACAACTCTCTTTACCATCCAAATCTTTCTTTTGAATAATAGCAGCATTAGTCTATGTGAACACTTTATTAATATATAAATTAAAGAATTTTTTTGTAACATGAGATCAAATATTTTAATATATATTTTTTAACTTGGTTTTCTAACTCAATCTTTTTATAATCAACATATTTATTATTATTTATTAGCACAAATAATTCTTGAATTATTTTATTAAATGCACATATCAACTTACCAATTCATAATTAAAACTTTTATTGATGGTAGAAAAAACATTAACAATACTATATATTTGTTGCGTTAGAAAAAACAATTGCTTGCGCGTGGAATCAAACTTGCAAGGACTACTTTAAGTAGCAATTGACATTGGAATTTGAATTTCTATTAGTTATGTGTTTTTTAAAATATTTTTCATTTAAAAATTTAAATTAATATTTTTTAATAGTTTTGATGTAAAAATAAAATATAAAATATAAAAAAATATTATTTTTATATATTTTTAATTGAAAAATATATTTACAAAAATATAGTGTATTGTTATATTGTATTACTAAACACACGCTCGGAAGCTAATCAAGTAGCTAATTATTATATTCAACTGAGAATCAGACTTTTTCAATTTACAAATTCTTTACCGCAGAATTATGGTGTGATGTATGCAGCGCACACAAATATTTTCTTTTTAGTTTTCACTGTTTTGAACGTTCTAGTCTGACTAATTTTCATATATTAAAACTAAATTTCTAGTTTTAGTCAAACCATCCATAAACCATAGATTGAAGCTTAGAATAATATTTTCATATATCTCCATTTGAATTCGAACATTTAATGGTACTGTGGAGAGCAAATCCAGTAAACAGGTTGTGGTTTTTTTTTTTTTTTTTTAAGACTGCGGCCATGTTTGTTTTTGAAAGTTGTTTCCGGAAAACCACTTTTCAAACTTTCCTGTGTTTGTTTATCATTAGGAAAGTTGGTCAACGGAAAACACTTTCCAGTCAACGGAAATACTTTTCGATTAATGGAAAACACTTTCTAGTCAAAGAAAAATTTGGTTTGGTTTTCAGGAAAGTATTTTTCCTTTTGGTTATGTTTGTTTTCCAGAAAGTGGTTTTCAGGAAACCACTTTCCAAACTTTCCTGTGTTTATTTGCCATTAGAAAAGTTGGTCAACGAAAAACACTTTCCAGTCGAAGGAAAATTTGGCTTGGTTTTCAGGAAAGTGTTTTCTTGAAAAATTTGGGCGGAAAACACTTTCCGGAAGTTGTGAAAAATTTAGAAATGTTATTATTTGCTGATTATATCAAATTTGATCCTCAAACTTTTGATTGCTATATATAGTTTGTTTTGAATATTTATTTTTCAATTTCATCTCTTAAAATTTAATTTTTATATTAATTTTGGTCCTTATTTTTATAATTGTTATTTGCTTTTTCCTTATCATTTTTTTATTGAAATTTTTTATCTATCAAATTTAGTCCTCATTCTTTTGATTGTTACTTATTTTATTTAAAATAATTTATGAAATGTTAATTATTATTATTTTAATTTCTTCATCTTTTATTTTTTTTAATTTTTTAGATTTGATCTCTATTATTTTGATTATTATTTATTTTATTTGAGATAATTTATGAAATTATATATTTTTTTTAATTTTATTCTCATTCAACTTTTTTATTTAAAGATTTGTTCCTCATTATTTTAATAAATTTGAGAAAAATAAAATATTAATAAGTTATTTTCTAGCTCATTTTCCATGACATAACCAAACACTGGAAAATGTTTTGAAACTTATTTTTCATTACACTACCAAACATCAGAAAATACTTTCCTGGAATTTACTTTCTCAGAATTCACTTTCCCTAGAATTCACTTTTAAAAAAAAACTATTTTCCAGCAAATAAATAGAGCCTGCGTTGAACCTCAAATTCTTCATGAATTCCATCAAAATAAATCCAATTCTAATCAAACATAAATTTATATAGTTCAATTAAAACTCACCTATAACATTACCAAACATCACCTTAATTTTCTTTGGTTTTATGTTAAAATCAGATCATTGTAGTTATTATAAAGAATGTTTATAAAAATATTTTTGAATTGAGAATATTTTTTTATGTTTTTTTATTTTTAACATAAATTATTTAAGAAGAGGTTAGTTTGAGGAGCATAATTGATTAAAATCTTATAGGTGTAGGGTAAAATTATTTAATTTGTTACTTCTCATGGAAAAGAAGATAAATTGGAAGAAGGGAATCCTTGGTGATGGGGCTCAGGAGGTTGAAGAAGAAGAAGAAGAAGAAGAAGCAGAAAAGGTGTCCCTTTTGCTTGCTTGCTTCTTGTTACAAAGTTTCTTGTTTTCTCTTTTCAACAACAAATTGAGAAGTCATGATCTTCATCGATGGACTTCCATTTCCAACCGATTCCTCTCAGGTAACTTGCTTCATCTCTTGTTAACTTTCTAATTCGTGTTACGAAAAATCCATTTCCTTTAACATACCAAAACTCTCTAGGAAAAAGAAACAGCTCTGTTTGGTTGCTTACAAAATGTAGGAGAAAGAAATTAGTGCCCATATGCTTAGATCATTGAAAAAGATTGTGTTTTTGTTTAATCTATTTTGTTACTCTATTTGATTGAAGTTCTTATTATATATAGTATTTGTTTTCAATGATCTTTAACTTATAATTATGATAAATAGGAAAGGGGTGCTCTAGTAACCTTGCTGGAACACCCCAAGTTGGTATCTGCCTCCAACTCATTCGAGGCTATGCAGGAGGTGAAGTTATCAGCATCAAAGGAGTATGCTTTACAGGGTCGGTGGGTTTATGTCTTCCAAAGAGAATTCGCAACAGTTGACCCGGCACTTATAGATGTACGTTCTTTTTGGCCGTGCTCTTTATTTGCTATCCCTGGGTAAATGTCTGAGAAAGTTCTTACCTCTAAGTTTTCTGTTGTCCCTAGTTTAAATTTTTGTGATTGCATCTTATAAATATTTTCATCATTGATTACATTTCTTTTCTACATTGACAATGAAATCTCAGCAGCGATATGTGTGCGGGTAACAAAAGATGTTACCTGTTTGATAACTTATGAAACTATGTGTAGAAATAGTCATAAATTTGTGGCTTTATCTAGTAATAATGATTTCTCATGGCACTCTCGTGAAACAAATGTGGCCCTCTTTGATATTTTCAGTTCAAATCCCTGTAATGGACTCATTTACCATGGGAAACATGTTCTAAATCTCTATGAATCATCTTATGTTTCTTTCTCATGAGTTTGAAACAAGTTTTGTTCTTCTCTCTCTAAATTGTTATTTGTCTTAATACGCCGTAAATTTTTTTTTTCATTTACTGTTTTAGATGTTTCCTTTTCCTTCCTTGCATGTAAAGTTTATTGGCACTGATGAAGCAACTACTTGCGTGGGCCTTGTTATTCGGAACCAGAGAAATGGAATGTAAGAATCGATTTTACAAGAGATGGGAAAGTGCTCAGAACTTTACTACTGATGATATTAATTGTTTTATTTTTGACTTTGCATTTTGGCATTTTATGAGTTGCAGGACTTCAGTTGCCCATATGGATTCTACAAAAGTTGTCGATATTGGCCTCACCCAAATGTTGTCACTTGTTGTTGACAAAAATTTTGATGATGACTTGGATGTATTAATCTATTCCTTTTCTACCTCACAGTTTTGTTGCTTTGCTCACAACTTCTCTTCAATGGTTCATTTATTTTTCTTGGAGTAAGCCATTCTTGTGATTTTTAAATGCAGGTACATTTGATTGGTGGTTTTGAAGATGTCTTACCTAAAGTCTCGTCCAGGAACCTCTTCTTTTTTATTGATATTCTAGAGATCTAGTTACATCTTGAGGCAAAATGATTGAAGCGAATGTATTGCCATTTGTTTGCAGCAAGCTGACGGCTCCACTAGGTCTAAAACCCAGGCAAAAGGGGATGGCTATTCCTTTCCTTTGTGTACCAAAATAATTGAAACTCTGCATAAGAGAAAGGGAAAGTTTCACATTCAAACTCTCTTTGTCCTTAGGCATAACACCAAAAGGGATTCTCAAGGAAATGCATACCCGGTTTTCAATGGGTTTCTGGTTAGGTTCAACTTTAAAATTGTCCATCGTCATCTTAAATATCTGCATTGATTTCATAGGACAATTTTAGATTCTATTTCTGTGAAGGAAATAATTGAATGAGAGATCATAGTTGGTACCCCATGGAAACCATTTTTCTTTGACTTGAAATCCATGACTCGTATAGCAAAGTATCCACTCCCTTTTGGCGAGAACTAGCTAGCATAGGAATTTCTTTGACAGCATTTCTTGGATATACCTTATTACCAACATGCCCTTAGCACCATTTGTATACAAGTTCATGCTGAGAATTTTCTACAAGTTATATTTTGCAGCCTTTGGTGTCTCAGCCAAGAAAACTAAAGTATACTAGAAGACTGGTTAGAAACTCAAAATTTGATACCCGAGATGATATGACTTTAAATCTGATGCTTAAATTCATCAAAAAGCATTCAACCATCTGTTAGTATCAAATGCTGTTTTTTTAATGAATTTTCAAGGTGGTTCCAACTAACTGTAGTTGTTTATCAAAAGCTTATAATGTCTTGTTCTCTTGGTTTTAGGACAAGATAATGAATAGCATTGTTTTATGTTGTTGAAACATTTGTTAAGATTTGGCAATGTAGAGTCTGATGTTTC
>Ga0325414_1009285_pt1 | contig 10373 bp, 4 predicted proteins | sample PopdelMetagenome_8_FD_206183 | JGI IMG/M metagenome (GOLD analysis project Ga0325414, IMG submission 206183) | Populus deltoides microbial communities from Bellville, Georgia, United States - Leaf-PdKOR-R3 | ecosystem: Host-associated > Plants > Phyllosphere > Phylloplane/Leaf | place: USA...
TTATGTTAGGAAACAATTTGACTTGGCCTACTGCACAGCATAAGCAATCTATCTAATTACCTCTAAATCAAATCATCACCTTTTATCCTTAGATATCCTTGTTTCAAAATCTAATCACGTTTTAGTAACCACTAGATCATTAGTTTAGTTGCGGTCGGATCAATTTTTTTAAAGTAAAAAATATTTTCTAAGTGTTAATAATATGTTTTTTAATAAAATATTTTTAATCATAATTTCAAGATATAATACATTTTAGTTATCATTAGATCATTGGCATGTGTTAGTTCAATTTTTTAACGTTAAAAAAATATGATATATATTGTGTTGGTAAGCTACTTGGGAATGGAAATAAATAAAGAGTAAAATAAATTGGCTTAGAATTGTGAAAACATTGTTTTTAAGGTATTTATTTGTCTCATACATAGACAACACCTCTAAAATATAACTAAGCCCTCTAAATCTCTAAAAAAATTTCAGTTAATCTAATGTTGAAAGATAAAATCGAAAAAAACTCAATTAGAAAAGGCAACCCAAAAAATAACTTAAGTAAACCCGAGATTGAGATAAATTCATAGAAAACAAATAAAAAAAAGTTTATGAAGCTCCACTTTTAATAAATCTAATATTAAAAGTTGAAATTGAAAAAATAAATAAATTCATGAGACCATTTTATAACTCAATAAAAAAAAATACAAAGTACAATTTCTAAAATAACGATAAACATAAAAAAAACTAAATTAAAAAATTAAAAATTGGGTGGTTTGAAGGGTTAAACTAAAATATAACCTAAAAAAATACAAAACAGTATTATAATGAATAATATCTTATGAATGTGATTACAATGATTTAGTCATAATGTTTTTTTATAATAATAATAATACAACCTCCTATTCTTAGAAAATAAATAAAATTCTATTATCACTCACTCATCGTCCAATTAATGTCCTTCAAATGGGTTGCACCTAATAAATGATGGGTGATTTTCAAAGATCTTCTTTAGAAAATTAATATTATATTTCAAGAATAAATTATTTACGCTTATAATTGAGTGGTAAATATTTTAAGAATTATGAACAACTACTCTATTCACAAAGCAAGAATTGAGGTATTAACCTTTAAAAGTCCAAAATATATCGAGGCTCAATATTTCTCTTCAATGCGGCCCAATAGAGCCCCAGTATAGTTTGGGCCCAGTCGATCCCTTTATCACAAAACGCCTAAATATCCTGAAACCCCCCCAATTCCACTTCACAAGCCACAAAGCAGCTACCTCCTCTCCCTCCTGGGACATGGACCTGCACTGCATCATCAGGCACGAAGATCCCACTGGGGTGACTTGTCGCCATCTTAAAGCGAAATGACCTGTGCATTTTCTTTGTATTCGAATACATGCCACCATTAGATGCTGAGATTTTATTTACCTCATCCTCTCGAAGGCTGGGATAAATGATAGTGCTCCTGACAAGAAGCCTGTGTTGTAGCCGTCTTGACTTGAAATGAGAAGAAATTAATTTCATGAGGTTGAAAATTGCAATAAGAGAAACCTCTCCTCTCCCTTGCCAAAACAATAGATAGATATACCACGGTTTTCTGGTTTAGCAACTTGGACTGTAATCCTTAATTGTATTAAGCTTGAGCTCTTCAAGATCTTGTGCTGGCCTGGAAGAAAACTCTGGCAACGGCTTGCAATTTTTTATTTTTTTTAATCAACTCCAGCCTGTTGAAGTTGAGCTCATTCAAATGGGAAATGCCAAACAACACTGGAACGTGCCTAACCTTGGCTCGGCTTGATTTGTTTGTAATCCAAGTTAGGTTTGAAATGTCAATCATGCAGAAACCTACTTTGAATTTTAGGTCCAAATTAGAGCACAAGCTAAACTAAAATTCAAATAGCAAAATTAATTAGGGCTTGCCTTGCCTTGCTTGCATGAGATAGAGAAACAATTGGTCCCACTTATCGACGATCTTAGCCAAAGTCCAATCTAAAATATTCTACCTGTATTTATCATAAGAGACAACAAATTTAAATTTCTAGTTAGCGAGAATCAAAAACAAACCCCTTTTCATTTGCTGAACGCCTTAGTTAATTGACTTTGTGACAATATTTAGTTATTTTATTACAATTTTTTACTTGAAAAAGAAAGCATGCATGTGATGGCATTAGAAATTAGTTTGTGAAGATCTAGAACAAGACCAAGAAGAATATTAACCATGTGATGTAAATTTGTGAATAGAAACAAGAGACCAAAGTTAAACCTAACAAGTCTTATTATATAGCGAGGCCACGCTAGTTAGATTGCAATATTTATATTCTCGTGTCATATTTTGTTTACATTTGATTAATAAAGTTTGTTTTTTTATATATCTTTTTGTTTCCCCAAAAGTTCTGACAAAAACAAGTGGCCTCCTGTCTTTCGTAAGTAAAAAAATGAAAATCTTTATAGTAAAGACATCACAAATTAAAATTGTCAATATCGTTGATAGATAACCTTTAGTGCGCCATGCTTTTTGCCGTGGGCAAGACAACTCGTTTAAAAAAGATAGAGAGTGAAAAGGGGTAGCAGATCATGAATGGAGCTGGTAGGCGTGTATGCAGTAGTGCACATCCTTTTATTACATCAATAATCAAGCAATAAGAGAATCCACCAAGGAATCCAATTGACCATGATCATCTGGCTTGAGGAGTTCCTGGTATTCCTCAAAGATATCATCTAGCATAATATCATTGGGTAAAGAATTTGGACACGAGGAATCAAGGTCATAAACAAGACCATCAAATTCTTCACTATTGAAAGCCCATGCCTCTCCATCAATATTGCTAACAACTTTAAGAGCAGAGATGCCCCAATTAGCATTATCACCAATCTTTGCATGTCTAGATGATGACCCAATCATGCTTTGAATATTAACGTTGACATTCTTTGCAACAGAGGATGGAGAAACCCTCGTTGCCTTTGGGAGGTGAATCTTTATCTTCGTAGCAGTCTCTCCATTTTCACTACAGATGCCTTCACTGTCCAGCTCCCTTTGATTCCTTTTCCTTTTTTTGTTGGAGTTGGCGCCACTTCTCTTTCCAGCTGGTTGCCCCATGCATTTGGACTTGTTTCCTGCTGTGTTGTTCTTGACTCTTTTGCTGAGGTGAGAGTTCCAATAGTTCTTGATTTCATTGTCAGTCCGACCTGGCAACCTTCCTGCAATGAGAGACCAACGGTTGCCAAGAAGAGAATGTAGCCGAATGATCAGCTCATCCTCATCAGGAGTGATGTTCCCTCTCTTGATATCGGGCCGAAGGTAGTTCATCCATCTTAGCCTGCAACTCTTGCCACATCTAAGTAGCCCTTCATTAATTCATACGAAAATGCAAACAACAAAATCAGAAACTCGACTTTCAAACAGTCTAGTCGTCCACACGTGTGCGGGTGAGATTTGCCCATCACGCACTAAATCAGAAACGTAACTGTATAAGAAAGAGAAAAGCACTTAACTTACCGGCTTTCTTAGGCAAAGATCTCCAATGACCTTCACCATGCGCCTGGATACAGTTAATGAGCAGCGTGTCTTCTCTAGTAGTCCATGGACCTCTTTGCAAACCAACTTTAGAGCAACATGGAGCTCTTCCCATTTCAACTCACTTGATTACACCCACCAAAAGGAGAGAGACACGCTAACAAGCAAGAAAATAAAAGATTCCACGAATTATGCTTCCCTTTTAAATCCACAAGACTAGGAACTTTCTTAGATTTTTTTCTTGACTTCAGGAACCAAATTAATTACGAGAAGAAATCTAGAGGGTGTTGTATTTTTAGTATAAATATATGTGTGTGTGTGTGTGTGTATTTCACTGAGTGTGAGGTGGTAAGTGACAATAAGCTGAAAAAACTCTCTCATATATTTATCTGCCCTTCGCAGTCCATTATTTCTTATTCATGCATTTATCACAATGTTAGCTGGGGTCAACCATTTTGGGTGTGTACAGCTAGAAAAAATAAAACTTCGTATAGTATAAACTGAAATTAATACAGTAATGTCATAAATTTCCACAATGTAAGAATGGGACAAAATTACCTATTACCTAATATTGCCAACTAGGCAAGGGATGCCCTATAAGATATAAAAATAACATGAGTCAATTAAGTTAACCCATAAGATCCATGAACCAAGTTATAAAATCAAAATAAACTCATAAAAAATAAATTAAAATAAATAATGAAGCCTAAACTTCCAATCAACCAAACGTTGAAGGATGACACATAAAAAAATTCAATTAAAAAAGGACAGAAGAAAATCAAGTTAACTAGGTTAACCCAACAAACTCATAACTTGGATTATGATATTGAGATAACTTGATAAAAAATAAAAATAAATTATGAAGTTCAATCCTCATTAAACCAAGTGTTAAAGGATGAAATTGAAAATAAAAAAATAAACCAAATAAAAAAAAAGATCATTGTTCTAGTGAACAATGATACGTGAGTAAGGGAATAATAAAATGCATTATGCTGCAGCAGGATCAAATTTCTTACTTGTAAATAAATAATGCTCGAGCCAAGGGAAATTATTTAACAATGCCATTAAACCCAACTCAGCGGGTCAAATTTGAAACTTCTGTACCATATTTCTTGTCGAACTTGAGCTTCAAATTAAATTGTATTGGAGTTGCCACAATGTGATTTGATCAACTTGGTAGGTTAAAAGAAAAACTTAGATGATTGTTTAAAACATAGTTTAATTTTAAAAATATTTTCAAGACGGCATTGTTTCTAAAAAAAATATTGAGATAACGATATATTGGATCAACCAGGATCAACCAAGGTCAACCTAGGTTAACACTCTAAACCCGTGACCTGGATCATAAACTTCATTGAGTTTAATAATTTTTTTTCATTTAAAATTTTTTATTTAATTATATAATAAAAAAATATACACTAGCAAAATCAAGCACTAACTCAATACCAAGATTGTTTTTAGACCACGACAACCCTATAAATAATAAATCAAGATAAAAAATCTAATTTTTAATAATTATGCTTTTTCTAGAATTATTTTTATTATATAATATGGTATAAAAATAGATGCTCAAGAAACCGAGCACCAGCTCAATGCTGGTATATTTTTCTAAAATCACAATAAACCTATAGAAAGTAAATAAAAAAATTCATAAATCCCATAATAAATATGTTTTTTTTTCGGAACCATTTTTTTAAACAATATTATAGGCCATTTCGTATTTAATAATATGATAAAAAAATAAACAATTGTAAAACTAAGCACCCAATTTAATGCCAAAGTGTTTTTCCGAGAACATGATAACCCTATTAAAAAACTCAAAATAATTAACAAAGTTAAATTTTTAATAAAACTAATGTTGAAATATGAAAAGTAAAAAAATATTAATGTTCCAATGAATATTAACATGAGGGGAAAGTTGTTAATTAATTAAGAAGAAGAGGTTTTATCTTTATGTGGAAAAAAAAATCTATAAATTAAATTAAATAATACACAAACATGAACAGTAAAATGTAAGGAAAGTAATAATAATTTATCTCTTCAATTAGTTTTTGTTAATTAATTTAAAAAAATGGTTTTATCTTCATGTGGAAAAATTAATTTATCCATTAAATGAAATAATACACGCACATGAACGACAACATGTAAAGAGGGGAACAATAAAAAAATTTAATAAAAAATAGTTCTGGTTAATTAATTAATAAAAATGGTTTTATCTTCGGGTGGAAAAACTATTCTATCCATTAAATTAAATAATACACACATAAACACATGAGTTGGAAATTAAAGCCTTTAGACATTGCATTAATATAGCTTGACAAAATTAACACTCAACCACTAGTACCATTAGAAAGATCTCGACTTGACTAATCCAACAATATCAATAAAGGTCACCAACGGTAATCAGAGTAGGCTACACTTGACGACCAAAGATGTCAGGTGGCTCACTTGTCTTAGGAGGCAAGTGAAGCCCACTCAGGTCACTGTTTGTGATCTTTTTTAGTGTCGTTGGATTCATATTATCGAGATCTTTTTAATGGTATTGATAGTGTCGTAATCAGAGGTTCAGTAATATTTTTATGTCATTTTTGCTTTTTTCTTTCTTTTTTTCTTCTCTCTCCTCTCTCCTCTCCATTTAATTTTTATTTTTTTATGTTGCTATTCTGAATAGCGATAAGTTATAATTGTCAACTTTCCTAAGCATGACACATACAAACAGTGCTATTTCGCTAATTTTTTTAGATGTGCTATTCCGCTAATTTTTTTAAAAAAAGTTGCTAATAACCAAAAATAACCAGAATCTAGTTTATTCCTAGCAAAATAAATTTAGGCTATTTAACTTTTTTTTATTTGTTGCAAACTATTTTTAAGTCTTTTTTTTAGTATTCTTTAGCTCATAGAACATATATGCCTAGTATTCAGAATAACAATTATTGTTTTTTTTTCTAATCATTATGCGTTATAATCATGCTTTAGTGGGCGATTGGAAGAAGGCATGACAAAGTTAGTTATTTTTTATTAAGAGTTCGAAGAATTAATATAAATCAACTTGATTAGAAATTAATTTATTTATGCATGTGATGGGTCAACATTTTTTGTTATTATGAAAAATAAATTTTAAACCTAAGTTCTTGTTTAGAATATCTAAAGGTAAGGTGATAACTCATTGATAGGTTAGTAGGGTTTACATTCATACCCAACATCCCTAGGTTTAATATAATGTCAGGCCTAGATGATATGGATTTAGCTAGCTTCAAAGCCCAATGCCCTTGGGCGTGACTATGAGTTAAGCCCATACAAGCATATATTTGGCATGCTGCCAGACCCAACATCCTAGGCTTGGCTGTGTGCCAATACCAGACGGACACAAGTCTGTCATATTGCCAGATACAATGCCCTTAGACTTAGCTATAAGTTAAGCTTAAATAGACATGAGATTAGCAAGGCTAGACCCACAGCCCTTAGGTTTGACACTGTTAGAGAATAATATAAATCATATCTTAAGACCTCACCTAATAGCTTAAGCTATTGAGTACGTAGAGATGGTTCTTTGACATGGTATTAGAGTATTGATGACCAAGCGATCATGAGTTTAAATCTCATTATCTTTATTTATTTGATAAAAATTAAGCACAAGGTAATATAAGTCTGTGCAAGTTTCAATTCTAAAGGGCTATAACTTGAAAGGTATGTTAAAGAATAATATAAATTATATTTTAGAACCTCACCTAATAGCTTAAGCTATTGGGTTGAGATTATTCTTTGATAGACACCATACCGAGCCCAAGTGGGTATTGGTCTGGCCAGCTGCTAGACCCTACACTTTTGGGCTTGACTACGTGCCAAGTTTAATTGGGCATGAGTTTGGTGGCCAGACCTTATGCCCTTGGGCTCGACTAAGTGCCAAACACAAAGAGTTAAAGTTTTAGAGATATTCATCTTTTTACACCTGTATATGTATAAAATATCTTCCAATGACCTACTCTATTTTCATCTCATTAATATTTTTAAGTGATATTTACACCTTATTAATATTGTATAAGAAATATTTATCCCTCATTAATGTTATTAGGAAGAAATGACTCTCCAGCTCCACTCCAGCAAAACGATATGGTTCAAAGGCTATATATACTCCATGAACCACCTACGAGCCAAGCCCAAGTGGGCATAGGTCTGGCGAGTTGCCAGCGTCTATGCCCGGGTACACACTAAACCTAATAAGGTGTGGGTCTGGCGAGTTTCCATACCTAACGACCTTGGGCATTGGCATCGAGCTGAGCCCAAATAGGTATGGGTATGATGAACTTCATGACCCAGTTACCAAGGGCTTGGCTACGCATCGAGCCTAATTAGGCATGAGTTTGGTGACCTTCCCAACCCATCAACCTTGAATTCAGCTCCATACCAAGCCCAATTGGGTATGGGTTTTGCACGCTGCTAGAGACACTGCCTTTGGATTCAAATACGTGCCGATCTCAAACAGACATGGATTCTGCTAGCTGCCAGACCTTGAGCCTCTGGTTCTGGTTGTGCACCGAGCCTAATAAGATGCGAGTCTAGCAAGTTACCAAACCCAACACCTTTGGGCAATGGCACCGTGTTGAGCTTGCCAGTCAAATCCAAAGCCTTTAGGCAATGACCTAATTAGGGATGTGTTTGACGACCTTCTCAACCCATCGACCTTGAGCTTGTCTATGTTCCAAGCCTAATTAGGCATGGAACTGGCAAGCTGCTATGTTCCAAGCCTAATTAGGCATAAAATATCATTTGAACCACTCAAGTAAATAATTTATAATTTTTATTTTCTAGACACTAATATTTTTATATCCCAGAGCATTTGTCATACTAAAATAAGAACAAGCACTCTTGTTTTTGAAATTTAATACTCATTCTATCATTTATTGCAATCTCTTTCTTAAAAGTTACTTATTTTATCATCTGAGGATTCATAAACCCCACTAAAAAAGATTGTTTTGTAGGTGTTAGGCCTTCTATCACCAATCATTCACTTCTTAAGCTTTGGATGACGGAATATTGATATGAATATATGATTACCTATTGGTCAAACACCATAAAACCTCATTCTTAAAACATTCTGGATTTTGAAATATCATGGGCATGTATATTCAAAGGAAATCGTTCTTAGTTGGTGGAGTTTTGAAAATTTGATAAACGAAAAGCCTTTTAACATAGCTTTAGCAGATAAATACATGACAAGAAGAGGAACTTCTATAAAATTTTCATTGCTAATTTGACCTGCATATCATGAAATCATTGAATGTTTTATTTGCTAAATTTTCATTCAAGTGAATTTCATGCTAGTTCGGGGTACTTGTTAAATTTTCTAGGAGGACCACTCTAAAGGAAGACCTCCCTCTTCACATGTATTTACACCTTATTTTACAACACTGTCAAGGAAAAAAAAACAAAACAGAAATATAAGATTCACCAGTGCTTCCAACTTTGGGGGGACCATTGTCCCTCTCAATAACTAACTATATGACCAGCCACACTTTTAAGATGATGAACCAGAGCTTGAAGGGCAGATGATAATGCATTAGAATGGTTGTTCAGGTCATTAGCCTATTCAATAAGCCGCCTGTGATTACTTTGGCAGAATAATTAATATACTCCACTTGCTATCTGTCTTCCTAGCTAGGAGATAAAAATAGAGCAAGTGGCTTAACGATTCTCACAACATATATATAAGTGGGCAACAGCACAAATAGAATTGAAGGAAACATTAATTTGAAGGATCTTGATTTTGCGCTCCCTTATTACCATGACTCTCCCTTAGCTGAGTGTGCAGTCGTCGTACTATTAAAATACTTGGGGGGAAAATGGGAAGAGCACCATGTTGCTCTAAGGTTGGTTTGCATAGAGGTCCATGGACTACTAGAGAAGACGCACTCCTCGTTAACTATATTCAGAAACACGGTGAAGGCCACTGGAGATCCTTGCCAAACAAAGCTGGTAAGTACTGAAGTAATTCTCTGGATCTTAATTCCCCAACTAGGTTAAACTCTTAATAGTTATGGACATCCAATGATCAATTAGAGAAATTCTTCTTGAAAGAAATTGAGATAACTAAACTGATCGAGTTAATTTGTTGGTTTTTGTGTTCATGAAGGGCTGCTTAGATGTGGCAAGAGTTGTAGGCTGAGATGGCTTAACTATCTTCGGCCAGATATTAAGAGAGGGAACATTACCCCTGAAGAGGATGACCTGATCATCCGACTACATTCCCTTCTAGGCAATCGTTGGTCTCTCATTGCTGGAAGGTTGCCAGGCCGAACTGACAATGAAATCAAGAACTACTGGAACTCCCATCTCAGCAAGAGACTCCAGGTTAGAAGCAATAAGAACGGGTCAAAATGCATGAAGGAATCAGCTGACCGAAAGAGAAATGTCTCCAAGCTCAACAACAAAAAGAAGCAGAAGAAGGACGATGAGGACACTGCTACAAGGACCAAGATTCATGCCCCGAAGGCAATAAGGGTTTCTCCATCCTCAGTGAATATCAGGACTAATAATAGCATGGCTGGGTCATCTAGTCATGCAGGAGGAGTTGGTGATCACGATGACAATTGGTTCATCTCTGATCTTGAAGTTGATAAGAATATCAATGAGGATCTGGCTTGGGCTTCCAATCGCTGTCTTGACGATCCTGTCCATGATGATCTCTCAGGCCAAAATCACTCACCGTCCAATATTGATTACATCCTAGAAGAAATGTTTGGGGAATATCAGCAGCTCTTGAATACAGAGAATCATGCTCAATTATTAGACTCATTTGTGGACTCGCTGTTGGCTTGAATAAATGTTGTAATAAATTGCTGTACGTATTGCGACACTTTGTCTGGCTA
>Ga0325414_1009293_pt1 | contig 10368 bp, 7 predicted proteins | sample PopdelMetagenome_8_FD_206183 | JGI IMG/M metagenome (GOLD analysis project Ga0325414, IMG submission 206183) | Populus deltoides microbial communities from Bellville, Georgia, United States - Leaf-PdKOR-R3 | ecosystem: Host-associated > Plants > Phyllosphere > Phylloplane/Leaf | place: USA...
ATAGTAAGAAATTAAATTCATGGGGTGCCAGATATTTATGCCTGGATAAAGTAATTTATTATACTTTACTATCATAGAGATTTTTTTCTCTATATGCCAATGCGAAGCCATATCTTTTTATAAATGATGATTATGGTCATGTTTGGATTATGGTTAAATTGTCGTTATTTTGCTATTTTTTAAAATAAAAATTAAATTAAATTTTTATATATTAATATCAAAAATATATTTTATGAAATAAAAAAATATTATTTTAATATATTTTAAAACATAACCACCAACCTATCCGACCCAGTAAAATAAAATAAAATAAATTATTTTTAATTTTTAATTATATTTTATTTAAAAAAATTAGTGTTTAATATTATTCTATGACACTAATGATAAATTAGATGAAGATCGCAATCCCAATTTTATTCTTAATGATATTTTACCGAATGTTGTTGCTCGTTTAAGAAACCAATGAAACTGTAGTCCTTGTCGGATGTATTTCATACGTGATAGAATTGTAAATAGCTTAATGGAACAATAAAAAATATTTTATATAAAGTATTATTTATTTCATGATATAATAGCAGTAGTTAAATCTACAATATTTAAATTAAAAATAATTAATATTAATTTATATTTTTTGAAATTATTTTACAACCTCAGAAAAGCATTCCTAACCAAAACTACTTTTTTATTCAACCTTAATTTCAACCATAATTTTAATAAAACATATATAAATACCAAACCAATCTTAACCAAAAATACATTTTATAAAACAATTTTTTTAAAACCACAACTATAAAAGCTGCCACAATACCAATCACAATAACAGTGAGGTCCCTAATAAGTCGCTTAAAATAATAATCAGGATCGCTATCTGAATATTACATGGACGCCACTTCAGCCATGAACCGCATAGCATAACATTTACCAAAATCCACAATCAGCACAAGACCACCCCAGTATCAATGCCATGAGTGACGTGATCATATAGGAACAATTACACCAAGCCCTATTTTATCATTATTATGCACTTGTCCTCGTTCTTGCATACAAGGATACAAGAAGGATTCCCGGAACAAATTAAGCAGGGTTTAAAGTCAAAACTGTGTAGAGAATAGAGACAAAAGGAAAAAAAAAAAAAAAAAAAACATTGGGAGCAGGAAATATACGCTTCCGGTGCCTTTTCTTGTATACTCTCATGCCACAAAAAAAACGAAAAACATGAGGAATACAATAAGTACAAGAAATATTTTCATCATCAGCCATCGGTTGGATGAAATACTGTTAAGATACCTGACCAGTTGGCCCTGCGCGCCCTCTACATTTGACAGTGACTCATCCATGTTCTCGTCAATCCTGTGTCAGCAATGCCCTTAGGTGAGTTGTAAATGATTGCTAAATAAACAGTAATAGATTAAAGCAATTTCTTTTGCCTTTGCTTTCAGTAAGGATTTTTATTATGTTTTACATTTGTTCCTTCATACTGGTGAATTTTTACTCCTCTCAAACTGCCAATCCCCAATCATAAGATGCATTGGCAGATAGCAGCAGCCAACATACCAGTCATCTTTAAGAAAGACGCAGCCGTGTCTAGGACTTGGAGACACAGAAACTGTTCCCAGTACGAGGAGCTGAAGAGTTCAACTGTCCAGATGATCCTCATGCATCTATTTATGCACAAATACTGAAATACTTGTGCTTAATCAAAGCATCATTTGTAGCAATGGAAACCCGAACAAAGAACAAACCTGATTGCCAGCTCTCCTTGCTGAGAAACCATTGTTGCTAGTTGAGTAAAGATGTTGCTCAGCTCATGGATTGTTGACTCCACGTTTTGAAGGGCTTCAGCTCTGCTATGCATGTAACTGTCTTGTAACGGAACCATTTGCTGTTGCTGCTGTTGCAAAAGTGGCTGGGACTCAACATCTGTCGATTTGCTGCAAAGGAGAAGGGACAATTTTCAGTGGGAAAATAAAGACTCTTGTCTATAGACCCACAAAATCTCACATATCAGAATATCAATCAACCCATCCTCACCCCAAAAAAAATCCACGTCAAGAATAGAAGGAAATTTCATGAATTGGTACATAAGAAAGAAGAAAAAAAAGTAAAGAAAATACGAGGCCATTCCTACTACAACTTCCTAATAGCACAACAAATGCTGTAACTTGTACCTGGGAACTAGCTGGGATGAGGATACAGAAGCATTGGCCCATGGAGGGGGAGGAGCCTGTGTTGCACTAGCAGCTGTCCTGGAAGTGAGTGGACGCTGACGAACAAAGGGATTTGAAGAGTCTTTTGAAGCAGTGGAAGAAAACAACTGCCTTCGGTTCTCATGAACCTTTAGATTCTGTACATTTACATAAAATTCAAGACATCAACAATACATTACAAAACCAAAAATCCTGATTATGGAATCATGAGCTGCTTCATGTGTTAGATAGCAACTTTCAATTTACCTCTGTCCGTGTTGTGAGGACTTCTTTAAACTCCTTTGTAGCAGTCATCAAGCGATTCTTTAGGTTATCTACAACTGTGGTTGAATGAGTTGTAGTATCACTTGAGATGTTTCCGCTGTCATTCTGGGAGTTGCAAAGGAGTTGGAGGTCTACTACAGCTGCATTAAGTGCAGTAATATCTTGTTTTATAACTGCTGTCAATTCTTGGATCTCCAGAGTTGGATCATCAAACACCGATGTTCTTTTCGCCACTGATCAAAATGCAAGAAATATTAATGCTAAACATTTTTTTGGCTTCATTAGATTATTACACGTCAATTCCAACCTCAAAATGTCTATATTGTTTTCAAACTCAGTCTGTAAACATTGAATGTAAAGTAATTCATTGTTTTAGATCCAAGCAATGGAATGACCAATTGCTAAAACAGAGGGTGAAAAACACAGAAAAGGTAAGAGAGATCTAGCACAACAAAAACTCATCATATATTCACAAATTTCCATAAAACTGACATAATAAAGGGCTGCATTTGTAGAATTCCTGGTGTAAGAAGATATCAAACAATGAACGGAAAAATGAAAAGACTTACAAATCAACATCCATTTCAATGGTTTCAATTCCTAAAATTTTGTTGCAGCTACCATCAAGGTGATGAGGTCTGATTATCATATTCAATCGGTAGTTTTAGATACCTTCTGACAATTTTCCACATGCAACACTCTATATTTCCAGGAGGTGTACTGCTTTCCCAGGAGAGCTGAGACCCCATGGCTCTCCCAGTCAGAATAATGATTTGTTTAATTCAAAACTTAAGAACAACTAAACTTCTCTTATTTATGGAAATTTACAAAGTTATATGAGAAACAGAGGAACTACCAATAAGATGTGAAACTCTAATAGTTGCAACCATACCCGTGTACTAATTATTTCCAGGTTCTGTTTTTGCTGAGAAGAGAATTCATCAATAAGGATTGAGGAAATAAGTAAAACAAAATTACAAAGCAAATACAACAGAGAAATTCAATATCATTGACAATCCACCAGACACTTCTGGAAAAGCCCTCAAGAAAGAGCACCATAAGGATGGCAAGAAAACTGTCTTCTCACAATAAATGCTTCCAGAGAGTAGTTCTTGAAGATTCTCAAATTCAATTCTATCCACATACTCCCAAAATCTCCAAAAAAACTCAATTTCCAAGCACTAGTAATCATTGATACAAAGTCACCTCCATAAATTTCATTGGAATAAAAACAAAAGAAGAGACTAATAAAAGATGGGGATCAAGATGACAATACTTACATAATGAGCCTAAATTAGATAAGATTGAAACTCATGTAAGTAAAATATGAGGAATATGATAATTCTCACTAAGAATCAGTATTACAGAGTTGCCTTCTCATTATATTCACCTTCGTCAACTTCTTCCCACTCCTATGAACTGAAAACCTTCAAAATATGCCAGGTTAAGTAATTTGAACCTTAAAATTATGTAAATGTTCTACTAGGAAGCATAAACCATACATCAAACTAACACCGGAGGAAAGTGGAAAGAGCTACTGATCAGCTGATGCACTTTGGTTTGGTCTGAGTTGCCACAAAATCCTTGTACCACTCCTATATTTTTATTTGGAAGATTCTTTCCAGAATGCGGAACATTTTCAATAAAGAACATTAAATTGATTGATTACACTTTCCAAATTAACAAACAATAATCTTAGTCTAAGACTATGAATAATAAAGGAAAAATATTTGTAACGATATTTTAATTATGTATTTTCTAAATCACATTTGGCAAAACACATTTCTTTTCTTGTCATACAAACATTTTTTTCTTTTGTACAGGACCAAGAATTGAAAAATAACAAAGACGATAGCATTCAAAGATAGATAGAAAGAATGAAAAAACAACCACCATGCGAGAAACAGTTACCAATTTTTCTGAACATGTGCTAACTCCCTTCCAAAAATAAATAATAATAATAATAGCAGCGACAAAAACTTATCCTTAAGAAATCTCTATGGATAAACACAAGATATTCGGATCCTCACTTTTCGAAGAACAAAGCTCCAGCCCTCGTACTTGCTTTAGGAATGAATAGAATTATTGTTTTACACCAACGATGAAGTGAATTTTACTAATCTTGTTTTTTAAGAATGTACCAAATTCTTTATTCAATCATTACCATTACATCACCATTACCATTGCCACAACACGATATTACTCACATCAATTATCAATCATCAAAATCATATAAATTGAGGACAAAAGGAGAAGGAAGTAGCTCACGTTTTGCCAGCTTCGCCAGCTTCTGAGATGTCTGGTGGATCCCATACCCGATCATGGATGCTCTTTTATTAAATTCGGATTGAATCACCACAGCAGATCGCGTAGCATCCGGCTTCGTGCTGCTACCGGTACTAGATGATGCCGCATTGCTCGCCGATGAGAACGATTTCTTTAGCCTCTCTGCTACACTCAGAAACTCTTGTGTCCGGTCCCGATAGGATGTTTTTACCGGCGGCATCATCTAATTTTTACAAAAGAAAAATAATAATTCTAGTTTATTATAATCTCGAAACCCTAAATTGAGGATTGATTGGGTTGTCTGTGAAACGGCAAGAGATGCTGCGTTGGGGAAGACAAAGCAGAACAAATTGTAAATAGGGGTAGAATTGAGGAAGATTATAAAACGTAAAAGGAAAGAGTGGCTGACCGTTTGCTCAAACCGAGAGGAGATCTAGATCTACCTCATCAAATTCTTTTCTTTCTTTCTTTCTTTCTTTCTTTCTGCTGTCCAGTTTGGGTGCAACTGCAAAATTAAAACGCACAGTTTTAAGCTCCGACTGGTTTTACGACATCGTTCAGAAGTATAGCGTTAGCTAAAATCTTAAAAAGTGGGACATGCTGCGTCCAATTTTGAATACTTGTTTTGATAACCATTATTCTAGTTTTTTTTTTTCTCAAAAACATAATAATTAAAATTATATATATTGAGAATCAATAATTTTAATAACCATTTCAAATTATTTTTGGAAAGGTAGTATTATCAAAATATAAATCAAGCGAAGGAGAGTGTGCTGGAAAATTTTGCAGCAGCAGTTGATACTAGGATCGCCATCAGTTTTCAACCTTTGTACATGTGCATGCAATTCTATTTACAGGAGAAGTCTTACCCTATAAATTTTAACCTAATAGGCTTTGGATCCTAAGCTAGTGTTACATTAGGTGACCCGCGTTACTTAAATTTTATTTTGGTATAAAAGATATCAAAAAAATATAAATATTTTTTAATATATATATATATATATATATTCATGTAATTGGTTCGAGTAAATTTAATAAACTTTATTAATTTAATAATATCATTAGAAAATAAAATATCAACCATGATGCTTTATGGTTTCCTTAAGCCTCCCCTATTTAAAGGTCATTGCACAAAAATCATAACCCGAAATGTAGCTATGTTTTTTTTAGTGCCCATCCTAGGTTGGGTCATGGCATTCTTGCGCCCAACTCCAAGTTGAGTAAGGGTGTGCCCATGCCCAACCCCACGTTGGGCCATGGACGCGCCCGCACCCAACTCCACGTTGGGCTATGAGGGATCAGCGCCCAATCCCTTATTGGGTCAGGGACACACAATCGCATCCAACTCCACGTTGGGCTATGGCGCATCCGTCCTTGACCATTTTTGGGTGCAGTCATAAACTGAACCCAACTCCTTATGGGCTTAGTATGTGAGTAGAACCCAACACCCTCAGGTTGAATGCATAGCTGAAAGGTAATTCCACACTGAGCCTCTCATACTCTGGGTCTGGGTTAGTAATTATGATACCCACCACATCCTATTAAATACGAACAAGCAGTTAATTAGACGTGATGGTACGAGCAGTAAAATAATATTATCTTACTAGTACAAGATTACATTTCTACCCCTCCTACGTTGCATGAAACAGGTCAAGTCATGTAATATAAAAAAGGACAGTAATATACGAAAAGGGGTTCGAAACCTTATACTTTGAGACATAAACACATTTCTTCTTCTTCTACCTGAATTCTATATCTTCTTCACTTTCCTCTTCTTTATCTTCATAAAAGCTCATTAATATCATTTTAAAACATAAAAATACCTCGTACTGACTTGATCTTCGGAGTCCCCCATCAACACCCCAGGGGTCTCTAAGGAACTTTGTACATGTATTTATTCCAGAAGAATTTCACACCCCCTGAGGAGATCCATTAAAGAAGAAGCTGGAAGTGAAGGTCGTAGAACACAATGTGAATAACGTACAAGGATCTCTAGAAGCAATTCATTCCAAAATATCCCCTGTGATTTTTGTATCCTCATCAGTTGGCGTCATTTGTAGGAACCTTTACAAAAAGCTAATTACTTCTCCAGCAAAAAACTAAACTTTGACGTATGGTTCCATCTATTGCACCAACATGACAGATCCATACACACCAGGGCATATCACAGATGCCAACATTATTGTTAGTACGTCCACCTAACCTCATATTGAGAAGATGGCTGAGCATATATGTTTGCTCTCTAAAGAGATCGTCAGATTGACGTACGGTTCCATCTATTACACCAACATGACAGATCCATACACATCAGGGCATATCACAGATGCCAACATTACTGCTGGTACGTCCGCCCAACCTCAGATTGAGAAGATGGCTGAGCAGATATGTTTGCTCTCTAAAGAGGTCGTTAGATTGAGAGGACAGCTCATGGTTCATCCTCAACTAGCTCATGATGTCCCAACACACATCTTACCACCACAGCCACAAAGAACCCCTGTAACCCGAAGACACCTCAATTATGTAGAGGGGTATGGGTAGAATAAGAAGGAACCACCTAGACATCGTTCTCGTAGTCCAACTCGAGAATGTTCACATTGTCTCACGTTACCAGTGAGAAGTGAACATTCTTGTAGAGTTCAAACTATCCACCGTGGGAGAGAAAAAGTTCATCACTTCCACCATTCCATTCTAGATTCCTTCAGTTCATTTGATTCACACCGAGAACAACCTAAAAGAAGGGCTGAGGAGAACTCACGACATCACCAACCTGCCCACTAGTACCAAATGGAAGGCTCTCCAATATCCAAGAGAGTTTTGGAAGTCAAGGTACGCAAAGAGTATTTATCCGTAGTTTTGGAAGTCAAGGTACGCAAAGAGTATTTATCCGTGAAGATGAACCTGGACAAATACGATGGACTTACAGACCCTCAAGAACATATCCAAAATATGAGGAGGAGCCTTGAGCTAGTCATCCATGACAATGACGTCATATGCAAGATATTGCTTACCACTTTCAGAGGGGACGTGAGGATATGGTATAACAACTTAAAGTCAGGATCGATCTTGAGCTTTCAGGATCTCTATGCTAAGCTGGTAGCACGTTTCAGCACCAACATCCCAATGAAAAAAAGCTCCACAGAGCTATTTGGAATTATCCAATGCGAGAAGGAGTTCACTCGGGCATATCTGAGGAGATTTAATGAAGAAATGCTTCAGGTGGAGGACCTATTGGAACCCATAACTTATGAGGCTTGGATCAAGGGGGCTAGGAGTGAAGATTTGTGGAAACAGCTCCACCCGCTACAGGACAGAGCTCTCCTGAGGGTCAAACAAATGATCGAGAGCCATATTAGAGTGAAGGAAGCCTTGGTTGCTCATAGAAACTCCTCCTAAATTCATAGAGAGGGGGTTAGAGTTAAACCTCCCAACCGGAACCGTCCCCCTATCAAACGACAAGATGTTAAGAAGAAATGGCCTTCTGGTAAACATCCTACTAGGTTCGAAAGGGTCTACACCCCTGTGAACACCAGTTATACAAAAATCTACATGGCTTTGAGGGGTCAAAACTTGCTTCAATATCCTCCTCCTTTAAAGCCTAATCCCAATCTCAAGTTCTCCAAGAAGTACTACTAGTTTCATAAGGAGAAAGGACACGATATCGAGGATTGTTATGCTCTCAAAAAAAATATGGAGAGACTTCTAGCACAAGGATACCTTAGACAATTCTTAAAAAAGGATTCATCTCTGGACGAGAGGGAGGTGAAGTGAGACAACAGAGACCAGCACTCCTAGAGGTTCTTATCATACTAGGGGCTCATCAACCAATGTAGGTGTCGCTAGTAATAAGAGAACAAGGCTGAGAGATCAAGTTTCTAGTTACAATGGGTTAAGAAAGTTATTGGCATAAACCCATCACCTTCACCCCTGCTGATGGGCAAGGAATTAAACACCCACATGAGTATGCCTTGGTGATTTCCATGGTCGTGAAGGGTCACATGGTCCTAGTAGATAATAGTAGCTCAGTGAACATCCTATCAGCAAAGGTCATGATAAAGATGGGCATAGACACCTCCAAAATGACTCCAGTGCGTCCTAGTAGATAACAGTAGCTCAGTGAACATCCTATCAGCAGAGGTCATGATAAAGATGGGCATAGACACCTCCAAAATGACTCCAGTATTAACACCTCTCATCCGGATAGAAGGGTCAGCAGTGCTTGTGAAAGGGGTAATGGGGTTGACCGTCACTATGGGAACTGCACCTCATTGTGTAACTCTCCAACAGACCTTTATGGTCATTGACACCCATCTCCCATATAATGCCATCCCCGGGAGGCCACTGCTCCACCAGATCAGTGCAGTAGTCAGCACTAAGTATTTGACCCTGAAGTTCCCAACTGTTAAAGGGGTAATTGTGGTGAAGGGGAACTAAGAAGTCTCAAGAGAGTACGCAAACACATATCTGAAGGGCAAGAATGCCTTATTGATTGATTGTCCTGAAGCCTACAAAGAGAAGCTCGAAGTCAGAATAGAGGCATCTAAAGAATTAGTTGAAGTTCCTTTGAGCTCCACCAATAAAGAGGTCACGAAAGTGGGTTGCACCCTGAACAGTAAATAGAAACACGACCTCATAAAGCTGTTGGTATCGCAGAAAAGCAACTTTGCTTTCCATCCAGAGGACATGTCAAGGATCAGCCCTGAAATAGCTTCACACCAACTCGTGTTTTACTTGGCTCCTTGATGAGTTTGATCAGCGAGGATTTCTTAGGTTGGCTTAGTTCAACAAGGCTGATTACTGAGTGTAGACCCTAGCTTTCCCTCTATACGATAAAAAAAGAGAAATGTAAGACAGAAAGCCATCTCTAAAGAGGTAGATAAGCTCATGTCAATAGGATTCATATGGGAGGTAACATACCCTGAGTGGCTCGCCAATGTTGTGATGATAAAGAAGGCCAATAACAAATAGTGAATGAGTATGGACTTCACCGACTTAAACAAGGTTTGCCCGAAGGACAACTGCCCCTTTCCCAAAATAGATAAATTAGTGGATTCAATAGCGGGATATGAGTTCCTCAGCTTATTGGATGCATACTTTAGGTATCATTAAATCCTCATGCATCCAGTTGATGAAGAGAAAACATCCTTTATAACCGAAAGAGGGACCTACTGCTACAGGGTTATGCCTTTCGGTCTAAAGAATGTAGGGGCAACATACCAGAGGATGGTCGACAAGGTGTTCAAACATCAGTTGGGCAGGATCATAGAAGGATATGTGGATGCATGTTGGTAAAAATTATGACTTTTGAACATCATCTACAAAACCTCATAGAAGTCTTCCAAGTACTGGAGAGCCATAGTATGAAGTTGAACCCCTTTAAGCGCATGTTCGCCATCCGCGGGGGAGTTGGGTTTTCTGTTCAACCATAGAGGGATTGAGCCCAATCCAAAAAAAATTCAAGTACTTTTAGGCATGAATCCCCCTAGGATAATGAGGGAGGTGCAACACCTCACAGGGAGGTTAGCAGCTTTGAGCAGATTCATAACTAGACTGGGGGAACGAAGTTTGCTATTTTTCAAAGCTCTAAAGAATACCCCCAACTTCCAGTGGACAC
>Ga0325414_1009297_pt1 | contig 10367 bp, 5 predicted proteins | sample PopdelMetagenome_8_FD_206183 | JGI IMG/M metagenome (GOLD analysis project Ga0325414, IMG submission 206183) | Populus deltoides microbial communities from Bellville, Georgia, United States - Leaf-PdKOR-R3 | ecosystem: Host-associated > Plants > Phyllosphere > Phylloplane/Leaf | place: USA...
GGTATTTTCATTCTCTTTTTAGTAAATAAAACGTATTACAGTTACAATTACAAATTACATTATATTACAATTAAAATTACAAATTACATTACAATTACAGAAGAACAAACCTAAATAAATTATTTTTAGGATCCAAAACTTTATTTTTCAGTTTTTTTAAAGATTTGAGAGAGAAAATCATCAGATTCTAGTAGTATAAAAAAAATATAAATTAACATCAATTCTAACCACTAACATGATGAATCTTTGTGTAAATAAGTTACATTCAATGAATATAATTCTATTGAATTGTTATATCACCTTGAAATTACATGGGATAGTAGATCTTATCTCAAAAGGTTTTTAGTTTTTGAGTTGATTCTTTATTTTTTGATTTTTTTTGGGTTTTTGAAAGTAAAAAGGGGTTTATTTAGATTTACAGTGTGTTTTTTAGGTGTTTTTTTGTCAAAATAGTTTAAAATAAATTTTTAAGTATGAAACACCCATTAATCGATTTTCAAGCGACCCCTAGTCACCGAAATTGGGGCAGAACAAGTGACATGTCACATGATTTATATAAAGAAGAAATGGGGCGGGCAACATGTTGTCTTCCTCTTATAAAAAATATTATCAAAGCCCAGGCACATGAATCAAGGCTTGCAGACCCGCGCACCTTGGCTATTCTTATTAAGGTCGAGGCGCACTGAATCACCCAAGCTTGCGCATCTAGGATTTTTTTTTTAGGTACTTTGTTTTTTATTATTATTAATTTAATTTCATCCTTTAATTTTTTATTTTTTTTATATTACCTATTTGTCTAGAAAATAAAATTAAGAACTATCAAATATTTGTACTTGTTGCATTTTAAATTTTATTTAATTATTTTTATAAATTTTAAGATGCTATAATTATAATTGTTTTATGGGTGACTATTGCAAGACAGAGTAATCCTTGTTGCATTTTAAATTTTATTTAATTATTTTTATAAATTTTAAGATGCTATAATTATAATTGTTTTATGGGTGACTATTGCAAGACAGAGTAATACATTAAAATGTTTTCATTGAAAATTACAATTATTTTTAATCAAATTGAATTATAATGATTTCATTATTTTTTCAATCATGGTAATTATTTTTAGAATTACATGAGATTGTTAGCATGTGCTATATTGCGAATCATATCAGTTTTTTCAGGGAAAAAAAAGGTAGACATTGCTATCATATTCTCTAGTAGGGAAAAAAATTTAAATAATGTGGGGATTAATCTAATATAACATGATCAACTTGATTAGTTCAAAGACAACTTGGATAATTGAGATAAATAAATAAAAATAAATGTTTCCAAAATCAAACACCAATAAAATGATAAAAAGTTTATGTGAGACCGTGAAAACCAATTTAAAATAAACCAAAATATTGAATGCTGAAAATAAAAAAAAAATCAATTGAAATTGAAAAAAAAAACCTAAATGCCATCAATGTTTCATTGTGTCATATAAGAGAGAACAATGTAGATTCACATATTTTTCTTTATTTTTTTGTTCCAAAATTGTTTTCCACTTTAATGCCTCTATTTGTTTTTTTTTTTTCATTTAACATTACTTTTCTATAGGATTGGTTATAGTGATTTGTTTTTTATGTTTGGGAATATTTTGTTGCTCGGTTTAGCAAATTAAAATTCAATTTTTTTGAATTATAAGAATTAGAGTTTCGAGAACCAAATTTAAAGCTTGAACAAATATTAAGTCTTTTTTGTTTACTAACACCAGAGGCTAATTTGTATGGTCAAGGTAAGTTTTTTTTTTTCCGGTCCCTCAACTTTTGTTTTTAATTAAATCCTCTCAAATTGAATTTATTTGGGAATTGATTCAATAGTTTATTTTATTTACCTTGATACGGGGATCTTGTATCATCAAGGGAAAAAATTGATGCTCCATTTTGCAAAATAAAATAAAATTTAGCTAATTTAAAACAACTATGTGTCAGGGGATCAAAATTGAACTAAAATAAATATAAGGACTTGATAAATAAGCTGCCTAAAGAGGCTATTAGGGGCAACGCACGTGCTAGCGTGTGGGAAGGCTTTGTTATCTTTCAATGGCGTGTGAGGCTTTAGACGACGGCCTAACGTCTCCTTTCATGGCGATATTAGAAGTGTCTTGACATGATCTTCCTGGTAGTCACGCATGTGTACACACCAACATGGCAGTTGGGTTCTCGTGAACTTTTTCTTTCCCTCTATTTTTTCTATCTTCTCATCAGGTTTTCGTTGCTCTGTAAAAAAAATTAAAGGTATCTTATCATTTGTTTTTTGTATCAAATTTAGTACTCGTTCTTTTTTATTACTATTTAGTATTGATTTTTTCAATTTCGTCCCTCATCAGTTGGTTTTAATTAGTTTTTATATCAAATTTAATCTTCATGCTTTCGATTGCTATTTTTTTATCTTTTTCTTCATTGATTATTTTTTCAATTTTATCACTCAATATTTAATTTAAGTTTATTTTTATATCAATTATGGTCTTTATTTTTTTATTGGTATTTGTTTTGTTTTGGATCCTTTTTTATTGATTCTTTTTTCAATTGCATTCATTAGCATTTGGTTAATTGGGAATTTTGCTCCGTGATTTTTTAGGACTTTCCTTTTATAGGGTTACTCCTAAGCTTATGACTAAGGTCATTGATTTCGCAGAATATCGCAAGTTGACCATGGTTTTTTAGGTTCTTTTTTAAAATTGATTATGTTTTTAATGTTATCATTCAGAATTTCATTGGTTTGAGATTAGTCTTAGTATTGCTTTTTCACTTTTTTTTATAGGTTCATCCTGAACATATATCCTAGGATGTGGGTTATTCAGAGTTTTTTTTCTTCAATTTAACCCTTCAACTTTAGGTTGTTTGATGATTGAGCTTCATAGTTTCATTTAATTGCTTTCAGTGGGGTTACCTTGATATCATAACCAAGTCATGAATTTGGCATACCAACCTAAATGGGCTTGGGTCATTTTTTTTACGATTTTAAAATTTCTTCGTTTTTATCCTGCAACATTTGACTTGCTTTAAATTATTTTTTTAATTTGCTTTCTATGGGGTTATTCCAACCTCATTTAATTTTTATTTTATTATTAAATAAGATCATGGAGATATTTTAAGAATATGTGGAGGATATCTTTTTGTGGTACTGACAAACGTTTATTTTTTTAGTTCATCATTATCAATTCTTTTTGTTGTTTTATTTATTATTGTTGCACTTTTTATTTATATTATTAAATTAGTTGAGTTTATTAAATTTAGTTGAGTTAATTTAGTCAAATCTTTTTTTTACATTGGAAAACATATGGCTTGGCCTATGGCATAAAGTAAGCCACCTATCTAGTTTCTTTTTTTATAATGTATCAATGTCCTCTTTTTTTTGAAATGGAAAGTATATCTAATTATTGGCAATTATCGCATTATTGTTTAAATCATAAAATAAGATAAGATAATTAATTATATATGAAATAAAATAAATTATTCCATCACCAGAATTTTTTTTATTAATAATTATTATTCTAGTCTATAATAGATAAAATTTCTAGTGTTAAAAACATATCAAAGACTCGTGCATTTTTTTTTATTTCACTCAAATTTAATGTTTGAATTTTATAATTCCTTAATCAAATAAATTTTAATTTCAATGTAGATTTTTGAAAAAAAATCTAAAATTACAATTGGTTATTTATAGGAAAAATATGAAATACTTGACAAGAGAATTTCTTGTTTAAATTGTAAGAATCTTGCTTTTTTTAAAGCAAAAAAGGGAATGTCATATAATATATTTATATATTTCTCCTACAATAAATACCCATTAGACAATGCAATTACACTATGGTGGAAACTTTTCAATTTGATTTTAAACCCAAAAAAATATCAAATTGATTTTTTAGCTACAACTTAAATATTAATAATATCTAAAAAAGTTGAGGTTTCTATTATAAACAAAGACACAAAACACTGTAAATTGAAACATTGTTTTGACCTTTTTGTCTTTCTATAAAAAATCATTAAGCTTTGTATAGGGATAGGATGGTTTGTTCTCAATGGTCAAAAAATCATTTATGAATTAAACAGGGATAAGAAGATCTTTATATATTTTTTAGCATGATAAAATTACTTAATTTCCTGTAAAAGTAAAAAAATATCATAAATCTAGATCTTAGAGGTTTATGGTCCTTTTTTTTTTAACAGTTGAATGACTAATTTTACCTTAAAAGACAATTTTTATAACTTATATCCAAGGGCCTTTGCATCTTTTTTGTAATAATCTAGTTAGTTAAGGGTTGTTTGGTAATTAACTAAGCATAAATATTGTTAAAAAAAATGGTCGGCGCATGTAATGCACGTCCACTGGTTGAGTTATCTCTGCACCTTCTTGGTGGCACATGAGATGCCATTTAGTGGTCAAAAGGTGGCTTCCAAGGTGATGTTCAGATCATCTTAACTTCCCCTCCATCCATGGACGACATGTGTTTCAAATTGACCTCTAGTTTGATGTGTGTGTTCCTAACTGACCTCTAGTTAGGTGCGTGCGACCTTTTTTTTCCGTTTCTCATCCTTAATTTTTACATTAATCTTGCAAAATTCAAAATCAACTCTTCAATTATTTATTCCTTCACATTTGGTCCTTTTTATTTTGATTATAATTTTTTTAAATGATATATGAAATTTGATTTTTTTTTAATTTTATCCCTCTTTAATTTTTTTTATCTTTCAAATCTAGTACCATTTCTTTTAATTGATATTTGTTTTATTTGAGATTATTTTTAAAAGTTTATTTTTTTATGATTTCATCATCCTTAAGTTTTTTTTACTACCAATCTGATCATTATTATTTTAAACTCATGTTTTTTTTCCAGTTCCATTTCTCAAGGAGATTTGACTCTAGTTATTTTTTTATTTGTTTTTTATAGGACTTTTCACTAATTTGGATAATTATTCAGGTTATCATCAGTCTTTTTATTTTTCATTATTTGTTAGATTTAGCTTTTTCATAGATTTTTTTCAACTAAATTAAATTAATTGATTGGATATAAGCATAAGATGTTCATCCCATGATATTTTGTTTAGTTGCTTTATAGGTCGTTGCACTAACTACATGTATAACCTTTTTTGATATTGTCATAAAGCCTTTTGCAATAGCATTTCAAACATCTCGATAAGTTCTTTCTAGTGGTTGAGCGATTTCTATGGCAGAGTGACTGTAGGTCTCTAACAAATTTTTCTTTCTTCTTATTCCAAATATGATACTAGAAAATTATTTTTTAGGGTTAATTATTGCCCTTTTGAGTTATTTATGATTTATTTTTAAAAAAAATCATATAATTAAACTAACCAAGCTTATAGAACTTGGTAGAGTAAAAAATTCAAATCTTATATTTTTCTTATTTAAAAACAATAGTGTCGCCTTGATTTTTTTTTACGTTTGAAAAAATTTAACTTGGCCTGCTGTGTATCATAGGCTACCTATCTAATTTGCCAAATTATTATAATAGTCTCAACTTTATTTTAAAATCAATCTTACTCTTCAATTATTTTGATTTCTCAATAAGAACCTATATTGTAATCACTTATTAAAAACAATAATCTTTCTACAAAATATGGATGAAAAGCATTAAAAATAGATGGAAGCTATTGATTGAGAAATTTATAAAGTTTAAAAGTAAAATTGATGAAAAGCATTAAAATTAAGAGAATTTAATTATTGAAACTATCATTTTTCTTTTAATTTCTTTTTTGTAACAAAATTAAAATTATAGGGAGAGAAATGTAGTGTGAAAAATGGATTGGGTTGTTTATTAAAGGTTTTTTGAGTTTGGCAAATTGGGTTTTGGATTTTGAATCCATGTATTTTTTTTATTGCTTATGTTTCTGTTTAGTCTCTAGAGACAAAGATACAAGAAAATCATTTTCATAACCTTCCAAGAGCCTTTTTTTTTTTGTTATAATTGTTCTTACTTTAGCTCCTTCTTGTTGTAATCTTTCCTAACTTTTCAGTAACACATCCAGGTCATAGAACTACCATAATAATAGTTGAATGGCAACCTTGATCAACCCTCTACATTTTCTTTTCCATCTACCATTACCTCCTCACCAAGACCATTTGAAGAGTGTTATTGTTCTCACTTTATATAGCAAGCATCATTGATAAAGCTAAAAACAAAAAGTCATCCAAGGAGCAAGAATGTTATAGATGGAAAACATCCTTGCTTGTTATTCTAGTTAATAAGCCTAGGTAGAAAATCATGGCTATAAATGCTCTTAAAAATCACAAAATGGATCTAGTTAGTGTAATTGAAACTACAATCACAAATAATTCAACTTTATATTAAAATAAGGTTATTAGCCATTTAATGGTTATGATGTACCACGATTAATCTAAAACTCATCCATATAATCCACCACGTCTTCTCAAAATTTAATTAAAGTTCACAATTTAACTTAAATTTTTTATCAGGATCTTTTAAGTTTTAACATTTGATGTCGATCTAAATTAAAAAAATGTTCGTATTTTCATGCATTTATCTATCAGGCTATTTAGAACCTAGAGAATTCAATTCACAAGTTAAATCAATTTCTGTGTTTGAAATTCTTTTGAAGGTATTAATTTGAATTCCAAATAGAATTCAATTCATAAAAATGACTAAAAATACAAATCAGATGGTCTCCTCTCTAATTTGCTCACGTTATGGGAAAATTGTCAAATAGCAACAGAATTACCGATTAAATATTTTTCATTGGTAATTTTCAATATTGACAAAAACAATTTATCAAACATTACCAGCACCATTAATATATTATGTCGTTAATAACTAATGAAATTGCTAACATAATTAAAATAATTAAAAATTCAAGAAATATTATGTTGGTGATTCTGTTGGTAAAATAAAATATCATTATTTGCTAACAAAATTACTGGGGGAATTATTCCATCGGCAGTTTCCATCAAGAATTTCATCAACAAATTTAAAAGTGTTATAACCAATAACAGCCCCCATCCTTTTGTTCTTCTCCTTCTTTTTCCTTTCCCTACAAAAAATAGTAGCCCATTCCCCCTATTTTGCCATAAATCTAGGCTTTTTTCTCACAAATTCAGCTACCCCAACACTTAGTAATGTTTTAGTTCAATCTTTTTTTTTTAATATTCCTTAAACCATGTAAGCAAACTTGCCCATCTATGTTTTAGGTTGATTTATTGATATTTTATGTAGTATTTATAGTTTGCTTGTATATTTAAGTGTTTTATAGTCTTTCATATAGAATTTTTACTGCCTTTTTATGAAGAATTTTTATTGTATTAAAATATGATTTGTATGTTAGGGTTTGTTTTAAGATTTTAAAAAAATTGAATTTGTTTGTAATTTTATAAAATTGAATTGGATTAACACTATGGTGAAGATGAGAATTGTGTTGAGGTAAAGTAGTTATCGACTTTTTCAAAGGAATGTGATTTGTGGAGGTTAGGCTATCTTGTAGATATAGCTAGAGAAAGACTCTCGGTTAGAATGAAAAGGGGAGAAATAGGTGGCCTACTGTGTTGTTATGACAAAAGAAAGTGGTTGTTATCGGTGACAATGGTGTTTTCAATTCAACAGTGGCATGAATGGTTATTAGCGAGGGTTAATTTTTAAAGAGAATCAAAGATAAAGCAAATAATGGTCACATGTTTTGTTTCAGTTTTTAAGAAAATGAGCTGTCATAGATAATGTTTTTCTCCTTTATTTTGAAGGTGATATAGTTTATATTTAGGTTCTTTTTTTGTTCTAAATATAGAGATCGATGATTTTTAATTTTTTAGGGGGAGAGAGAGTCCATATTTTTATCTTTCTTTTTGTTAAATGTGAGTGTGTGCTGGATAGTATACAAAGTATAATGGCTTTTTTGGTTCTTTTTTCTTGGTTTTGGTGATTTTTTAAAGAGTGTTTGATAAAGTCAAAACTAATTATATGAGGCTTTTTTTTGTACCTAATCTCTAAATTCTTCCATACCCATCTATTTTTCTAAATTCTTTACAAACTTCTCCATTTTTATTCTAGCTTCCAATATTTTCTAAAATTTCATTTTTTTAACATGGTGTTCCCTTTCTTTTTTTCTTTTACAATTATTACCTTTTATACTAAACTAGTCTTTATTATTTTTTTTTCAATTACATTTTAATCAATAAAAAATTTTTCTTCTTGTTTGATTGATTTTTTTTCTTTTTTTTCAAAAAATTTGAAAATACAAAAACAATAAGTGAAATGGTTGAAAGTTAAGAAATGACCAGAAATTAGCCAAATCACGTCGAAATAATTTTTTTTATTTTATTATTTTGTTTTTGAAAATATGTTGAAAATAAGGGGTCAAAAATAAGTGATGACAATAGTCTTAAATAATTTTTTCTTGTATTCTCATATAGACTAAATTCTTAATAACTTTTTTATAGACAACATCATTAATTTTCGTTATCCCAAAATTTATATCTTATTGAAGCTTAAATTTTCTAATTATAATATGAACAATTTGTCATATGGTTTAAAACACAAGTAAATATGTAATAATTTGTAACTCTAACAAGAATACATTTACTTAACTTTTTTCATCGACCATCAATTATCTTTAACCAATTGTATAACATGAGATGTAATGCTGATAGTTTGAAATTACTATCTCTGGTCCTGAAAGAAAGATTTAGTGTTATAACTGGTGTTTCTTTAATGGGTATAAATACATATAATAATAGGTTTTGTGTTAAGTGATCAACTTTTAACGAGTTTGAAGTTGATTATTTATGACAAGATATAAAAGGTGATTGAATTGAAATATCACATGGTGTAAAATGCAATCTTTTTATTCAAATATTATTAACATGATACCGATAAAGGAATTATAGTAGATCTTGACCATGGGTTGATCAAAATGAATAAAATGGGTAGACTTGTTAACATCAATGATTTTTTTGTATTCACTAAATAATGCCAGCAAATGTATTACGCATACACTCTTTCCTTTAGAAAAGATCATAATAGAGTTGATTGATTATCCGTTATGAAAAACAAATCTAAGAGTTGTGTCCAAGTTGTTAAAGATGGTAACAATGAAGTAATTGAGGGATAAGATATATTTCAATTGGATGAGTTAATTGATCTATATTGAGTTGCTCTATCTACGGAGTTAGAAGAAAATTCATATTTTTATGTTGCTGAGAATACTTGTATTTATATTGATGTTGACAAGTTAAATGATATATTAAGTACTAATGGACATATAAAAGTTTATGAAGCCGGAGAGATCAATAACCTATAATTCAACGAAGAAGAAAATGATGATGGACATGAAGATGATAAAATTAAAAATGAGGAAAATTTAGATTAAAAAGGATTTGAATTGATTCTAAATATAAAACATCATTATATAATTAAAATATTTGTTATTACTTTATATTACATTATATTTTTTACATTCACCAAGTGTTTATTATTGTAGTTATGGTTTTAATGAGTTTTGGTTTGAATATAATTGTTGTTGTTCCTGCTGCTATTGTTGTATAACTAGGATGTACAAGGCATTGTAATAAAATATTTTTAATTTTTTTTATATGGAATCATCGACAATATTTAAAAATAATTAAAAATTATAAAATAACTATTAGCAATTCTATTGATGATTACCATAATTGTAAATCGTGATGGACTCACCAATAAACGTTAAAATAATTAAAGAACTACATAGAGTTGGGGAGAAATTCATCAAATTAGAACTGACCAATGGAATTACCAGTGCATGAAAATTCATCAGTGAATTACTTCCTCACCGATTGATGTTACAATTGTTGAAGATTTACAAAGAATTTTGGAAGAAATTCATAAAATTAGGACTAACTGACATAATCACTAATTGATGAAAAATCATTAGTGAATTTGGTAGGTATTTAAAAAAATTCAGAAAATTCTTGAAATTATCAATAAATTCACTAATGAATTTAAAATTTATGTCGATAAGTCCATCATTAATTTGATGATATGTTTAATCACTGATGATTTTTTTGACGAAAAATTTCATCGATGAATTAAAACCTGATATGTTGGGAATCCCTAATTTCCATCTTTTCCTATAAATCTCATCATTTCCTCTCTCTTTCTCTCTCTATTGTAAGTACCAACGATCGATGTTCTCTCTTTAGAATCGGTGGTTGTTCTCTCTCTCTCTCTCTCTCTCTCTCTCTCTCTCTCTCTCTCTCTCTCTCTCTCTCTCTCTCTCCACCAGTTAAGTTTTGATCTTGATGGTTTTTTCTTGTTTGGTATGCATATAATCAAATTGTGAAGAGTTGATTATAATAATTAAAAATATTCACAATAATATTACTAATAA
>Ga0325414_1009300_pt1 | contig 10366 bp, 4 predicted proteins | sample PopdelMetagenome_8_FD_206183 | JGI IMG/M metagenome (GOLD analysis project Ga0325414, IMG submission 206183) | Populus deltoides microbial communities from Bellville, Georgia, United States - Leaf-PdKOR-R3 | ecosystem: Host-associated > Plants > Phyllosphere > Phylloplane/Leaf | place: USA...
CTTTTTCTTTGACAGCAGACGCTCGTCCCGTTGCAATTTTCTCTCTCGTTCTCCCTCGTTGAAACTTGAAAGTTGGAACAATCTAGTATCCCCCCTTCCCCGTCCTTTCTCGTCTCTCTTTTCCTGTAGCCCACCATTTAAAACCTCACCTAAACCTGCTTCTTTTTTCTTTTTCTTTTTGTCAGTCTTGGATTTTACTACTTGAGCAAGGGAGGGTCCATTTACGAGTCCAGTTTTGACGCCACACGTTCATGCAAGAATGATTAATCCATCTTTCTTTTTCGTTATCGTGTAAAGGGTACTACAGTGAAGGTGTATTAATTCTAAACCTCATCTTGCGTTGAATGAATATCATTTTTTACAGAGAGAAAAATATATTTGGCCTGCAGCAAAGCCCCGCGATATGACTAGTTATATATCCTATTGCCCTATAGTAGGAATGCTCATCATCACTTGCTTCCCTACCCTTAGTGGCATGAGGTGTCTGTCGCAAAGTTTTAGGCTTTTGCGTGGTAAGTTCCTTAATAATCATTTCCTTAAGCTGTGTGCTCCATTATCACAAAGCTCTCATTGCATGGCCATCATCCAATACGAAACGTTTTCAATGCAATCCTTGTTGGCTGCCAGAATATTAGGTTCGCCTGAAGTTTAGAGGTTCCCATTCTCGTTCCTGACTGTCCTTTTCTGGTGCTGAAAGTGGATTTATATTTATAGGCTAAATTTAACTCATTCTCCTTCGAAGATTCTTTTTTTTCTTGGCCTTACCAAAACTCTCCGTTGGTGTTAGCATAGAGAATAAATTCAAATTAACACGATCAAGACCCTTTTATTTGATACTAGCGATGGAAAGGGCTGGTGAGATTTACAGCAGAGGTTGGACAGAGATCAAATTGGTAATTGATATTTTTACAGGTAAGATGCCACACGTCTACCCATCAGCTCCAAAGAAAATACTAGATTTGACGCCACCGGTGTCGGCAGGGGCTGGATAGTTTTTTTTTTTTTTTTTATGTATAAAAAAATATAAGGATAAAAAATCCGAGACTGAAGTCATGAGTTCACTTTGTAATTTAAATAATATGAAAAAAATGTAAAAGCAATAGATAAAATGAAAAAATAACAAAAAAAAAACCTAAATCTATCCTGATTATAAAAAAAAATCTAATGTTAAAAAGTGAAGCTGTAAAAGAAAATAATTTAAAAACATAAAAAATTAATTTTAAATAAAAAAATTAATTTTTTTTAAAAAACACCAAAGGAATTCCAAATTATCTTGCTTCTCTCATTCTTGCTTTCAATTGATAGCTGCATTCTCCATGGGATAAACTAAATCATTGCTTCTCCGGCTACCAACAGACAACCTAAAAAGGTCATATATAGCGAAATAATTTCCACCAGAAAATAGTGATCCTAAACAGGGCGTTTTCAGTGAAACGTTTTTAATGAGTGTTTATTTTTATATTATAACTGGTTTTTTTTAAATATTTTTTAATTTATTTTTCACCCCGAAAAAGTATTGAATTGATTATTTTTAAATATTGTTTTGATAATTTTAATATGATGTTAAAAATAAATAAAAAAATATATTATTTTTATTTAAAAATTATTTTTAAAAATATTTTACATCACACTGTGTTTTGGGGTGACTCGGCAAAAATCCAAATCTACCACTAAATTCATGTACAATATGTTTTGGTGTTCAGTCACATCCTATTAGACTACACATGAAATCCAATCATGGTTTAGAATCACTCCCACCATGCCGCATGAGCAATTTCTAAAAACTCTATAGCTGTTGATAAAAGTCTAAAGATGTGAAATTTATCGAGAGAGACAGAGAGACAGAGACTTTGGGTTTTTTTTTTCTTTCAAAAACACTCGAGGAGGCATCTTTAGTTTATCATAGAATTTCACATATATTGGAGAAATTATATCACAATAATCCTGGAAAACACTATAATAAATGAGATCAAATTAACACATTGCCGAAGTTCAAATCGCGCTCATGTTAGAGAAGAGAGAACTGCTGCTATATATTGCGAGTTCAAGCACCATGATGCTTCTGATTATGAAGAAAAGAAGAAAAAGAGTAACACAAGCTACCTAAATAACCCTTGTTCACCTCTAAATGGCCCTGAATTCAAGCCATAACTAGTCATGATTATTTGCAATGCATGATAACGAGCTAAAAAGCTTTCAATAAATCTTGTGAACATGGATATTTGATATGTAGTTGCTTGGTTTTCATGCAAATCATCATGAAGCCAGCATGGTATCATCATAATCAACATAATTGCTCACACTAGGAGTGGCCCTCTACGCGTTTTCAATGAACTTTTATATTCACTGGCATGGCTTCACTACATTTGTTACATACAAGGCCAAGAATTACCATTACCATGCCTCTAGTCCGCATGTTATGCTTATAATAAAGTGAAAATGGTGTATGCAATGTGCTGATCTTGTGTCTGCTTTTGTACCTTTTCAAGTTTTTAATATGCAAATCTGGATCCAATCTGATTCTTACTGGTAAACCAAACGCAAAACAAGGGGAGGATGCCAGTAGTGGTGGTCCTGACCATATTTTGATTCATTTTACATCATCTATAGAAAGTTCATCGCAGTGCTGTCGAGAAGCATCTTAGTCCGACACGTGCAAATTGATCATAATTGGATTAATCTGATCTAGACCTCGATTATGTGCTTAAGCATCGACGCCCCGACGGTTATCATGATTAGGGAATAGTTTTTTGATTAATGTGATGCTGTTTAAAGTGATCTGGCTTAACAGTATTGCATTGCCACCATGTGCACTGTGTTGGACAATCAAGCACAGAAAATCCTTTCTTTCTCTCTTGTTACTACATCCATGAGTTGTAAATGTGCTTGCTTTTAGGTTGGGCCAAAAAGGCAGAAAGCAACCAGTTGCTAGCTAGCTAGTACTCTGCAATCAACCAATGATCACGAAATCTTGCAGTTAAGGGAGATATTGGATCCTCCTAGTCTGATATTGTTCATACACTGTCTCCAAATTATTCTCCCTTTCTCTAGCAAAGTTAGGGACAGTAGATGATTCTCCTCAAGATTAGCCATGAGACAATGATGTAAGGAATGGAGTGTTTGCGATTAGCAATAACCAAATGTCATCAAAGCGTATGAAACAAGGAGAAAAAAACATGTGGTTGGGTCAAAGTTGACACGGGATCTATTTTCCACAACAAGCATATGGGATCAAAACTAGAGATTATATTCCTTTGAGATCCTGATGGTTAAGATTAAGCATTTATCATGATTTAAAACAATTCGCGTGACGATAAGTTGTCGACTAATTACGTCTTAAAACCCACACCACACAATGACTTTTAAAATCCTAGTTGACAGGCTCGAAGCAATAGGAATCAAGTGTTTCTTAAGGAATCAAATTCTTTTTGTAAGGGTTAGAGAATCTAGCAGTGTTTAAAGTGGTAGAGTCAGCACCATGTGTATGAGTTCAGAAACCCTTTACAGAAAAGATAAATAATGGGGACCTTAAAACGTGGTGTGATTGAAGAGTCACTTTTATAGGGATATGCCCAAATGGAATATGAGATGTTCTTTGTTAATTTTATAATGTAAATTGCTGTTCCTTGGTGATTCTAGGGCTGGATGGGATTCTTGGACAAAGCTGGCAAATAGTCAAGTCACGTTTAGGCCAATCTGATTAGCCAGTAGCTACTCTCTCGGCCAAGCAGGGCTCAGCTTGTTAATTAAAATATAGCCGATGCATGAGAATCTTCTTGCGAGTGCTTTCATTAACTACCCCATAACCTATTCTTTAATCAGTTGGTCACCATTCCAACACAGAGTTTCCTTAAAAGAAAATCTTGACCTTTTACAAGTTCTAGTCTTTTAGACTCTTGAAAATCAAGACTCGAGATATAAGATGTCGTTAACCAAGTTTTTTTTCTTTTTCAAGAATGAACTAAACAATGCGTGTGATGCTTTATGGCACTTCTAGTGATAAGAAAATAAGCACATGAAATATTTTTTGGAACAGCATTTCACCAAAAAAGTTGATTACAATTTACTGTACTCTATCTGCTGTAACAGAGTTTGAAAGTATGGGGTCATTCCCATCAAAACCCCAACTTGCAGCAATGCGCCATAAATTTAGCAGAATTAAACATAATCGACACTTTCTTTTTTATTCCTTGCTTTTTTGGGTGCACAGTAATCATTTAATTAACCTTAGTCAGACGGACATCATTTGCATCCATTCTTTATTGAGAGAGAGAAATGAGAGAGCCAGAGACGTGCCATGGGCTCAGGGTACTAGGCTACAATCAAACAAGTAACTGTGTAAATTGAGGAACGAAAATCCTAAGAGCTAATAAAGACGGGTCATTTCTTAAAAGGCAGTGTAGTGGCAACAAGAAAGCGAGCTGTGTGTCAGTTTTGGCGTGCATGACTGAGCAAAGGTGGCGGTGAGTGACATCTTTAATGCTCCCTTCTCCAAAAACTGAATGAACTTATTTTTACTTTCCTTCACAATAATTAAACCAAAACAAGAAAAGACACTCAAAGACCATTTTTATTTTTGGTTTGATGTAATAACTGTAAATTGTAGGATTGGCGGCAATACACGCTTATGTGACAAGACATCGGTTTCTAGCTTATGTTTTTGTGTAAGAAAACTTGTGGGGTTTTCGGTTTCTGTAATCAAGTGACGACTCATCTGCTTGGAGAGTTTCCTTGGTGATTCCCTTAGAGTTTTGTCTTGGTTAATGTTTTTAGCTAGTTAGGACTCAAAATTCGCATCTTTTCAATGGTACTAGCATAGCAATTATTGGGTGAGTGCCTCTATCTATTTTGTTGTATCTTCACGTTTTGCCTTCAAGTCTGGTCTTTTTGACGATTTTTTTCCTTTTATTGTTGTTGAAATGGGGTTCTTTTTGAAGGGTATATCTACATTGGTCCTAGGAATATGGTAGCAATGTTTATGGCTTTGGAGGCATGGATACATGGGGTTAGTCTTGGATTTCATCGGGGTTTACACGGAGACTGGCTTTTGGAGTTTTGTCTTTTGGTTTCCAAGTTGGTTCTATTCATACGTCAACTTATGGGGTTTTAGCATTAGGTTTTATGATCTTTGGTTATTATTAAACTAGATGTTTGTTGTTCAGCAAGGTTTTTGTTACATATTCTGGTAGATTCTTTTGATTTCAGTTTCAGTTTTGTTGTTGGTAGTTGAAGTTTGATTGTTCATTACTAAAGCATTTTTACTACGTGTCTCTCTCATTTATTCCCATACTTTGCCTTTTTATAAAAAATAAAATGAAGATAGATGCTTGCTGTCTGCGTTTTTGGTGGTTTATTCAACTGATACCGAGATGCTGTTTCTGTTGCAGGTTTTCAAAGTTCAACGGTAAAAATATACATATTCTTTATACTGGTCAAGTTTGGAACTTGACATTTAATTAAGCTGAATTCTTCTTGTTGATATATGAATCTTTAAATAAAGAAGGGAGGAAACAACGTATCAGTGAAATCAGAGATGGAAAGAAAAAAGAAATAGAGTGTGAGTGAGGTGGAATCAGATTTATGCTTGTGGGTTGTTTCTATTTAGTGAATTGTTTAGTGTAGAGTGCCTGTTGGCTATGTCTCCTGGGCTGATTCATTGCCTCCGTACTCTGTGGGCTTTGCCGCCGATTTAGGCAACAGCCATTTCTTTGGCTTTCAATTTATATAAGAGATCCTTTTAGTTGAGAAACTACTCGATCCCATCTTCTTTATATCCCTTTTTAACTCTCTCTCTCTCTACCCTTCCTGTCTCGGTTGCTTTCAAGATTTGCACATACCTTACTGGGTACATATTGTTCACTACCCTTTCAGATCCTTATTGACTCTCACGTAGGCCAAGAAGTCTGTTACAATTGAGGAACCTGGTCCCCACACCAGGAATATCCTTTCCAATTCAGGAAAAATTTCCTCGAGTTGGGTTATGTAGATGTTTCATTGGGAATGTGTGGTGGCGAGCGTATAGCGCAAAGGTGTTTGATTTAGGAGTGATCAATTGAGTGCGGGGAAGAATATTTCTTTTGAAGTGCTACATTATTTGGATCTTCTTGTTTGGCAAGATGAAGTTCATGAAACTTGGATCAAAGTCAGATTCGTTTCAAACAGATGGGAATAGTATTAGGTGAGATGCTTTGTAGCTTAATTTGCATTTTGTTTTATTCCTTGCTGAAAATCTTATTTTGATTCTTGGAGTTGCTTTTATGTTTGATACATTTTGGTTTCTTTTAAGTTAATCCTCTAATTGATGAATTTGCACAGCTGCTGCTTTGTCATAGATTTGCTACTTGGTTGTATCAAAATTTGGGTTCTCTACTGGAAGGCCATACAACATTTGTATTGCTGGAAAATGAAGCAAATGAGGATTTATTCAGCCTCTGTTGGTAGCTGCTAATACCACAGATGCTTTAACAAAATGAAATAATCTTTAAAATGTTTTGCCAGTGTGTTTAGTTCCATTTCTCCATGATCTCCCTTTCATGCATGAGCCCAGTGTGCACTGATTATTTCTATCTTCTGTGAAATTGGAGCTGCTTTGAAATGCCAAGTGGTTCAAAAGGAGAGATTGTTCAGTTTCTGATTATTTGAGGAATTGAAATTTGTTCTGGTCCGAAGTTATTGTTGGATGCTCATGATTATAGTGTTTTTTTTCCACCCATGGGGTCATATTTATGCACATGGGCCTCATAAAGTTTGGTCAGCCTGTGAAGCTTAATACATTCAAAGAAAGTAAAAGAATGGTTTAGATATTTGGAATAGCATGTGGTTATACTTGGCAGTATGCGTATTGCCACAAAATTAAAAATCTTTTGAACTGTTGCTGACATTACCGAGACTTTATATTCATGTGCAGGTATGTGGCTACCGAGTTGGCAACTGATATCACTGTTAACGTTGGGGATATAAAGTTTCATTTGCATAAGGTACTCATAATCTTTCAATCCAGTAAACATTTCAAATTGATGACCAGGGTATTATTTCTGTAACTTCGTCTTGATCTTTGTATCTTTAGTGCATGATGCAGTACATGACACTATTAGGTAGCTTATTTGCTTATCAATCCAATATAAGTGAGCCTGTACTGTGATTTTTGGTTCTGCCATGCGAGGACAATGATCTGACCTAGCTCAACTTGGTTTGGCAATGTCGGAAACAAGCATAGTAGGATGGCAGCAATACTTAAGTGATTCGATGCATTCAATATTATTGTTGAATAAATCATCTAACCTTTTGTCAAAGGCATCATCGGACTAAGGCTTCAATTATGCTGGGTAGAGTGTTGTGAAATGGAACTGTGTTGGCAAGCTAATTGGAATCTGTGTTAATATGCTATGTTGCAACAATTATTTTGATGCTAATTAATTTAAAATCCTGCTATGCAGTTTCCTCTTCTGTCCAAAAGCGCTCAGTTGCAGAAGTTGGTCACAACTGCCAATGGAGAAAACAGTGATGAAGTTGACATTTCTGATATTCCGGGTGGGCCTTCTGCCTTCGAGATATGTGCAAAATTTTGCTATGGCATGACTGTAACCATCAATGCTTATAATGTTGTTGCTGCCCGATGTGCGGCTGAGTACCTGGGAATGCATGAGACTATCGAAAAAGGGAACCTCATTTACAAAATTGAAGTCTTCCTTAGTTCTAGCGTTTTCCGCAGCTGGAAGGATTCAATCATTGTTCTTCAGACCACAAGGTCACTTTTGCCATTATCCGAGGAACTGAAGGTGATCAGCCATTGCATTGATGCCATAGCTGCAAAGGCCTGTGTTGATGTTTCAAAAGTTGAGTGGTCCTATTCATACAATCGAAAAAATCTCCCTGAGGAAAATGGGACTGAATCAAACTTGAATGGTCTGAGAAACCGGTTAGTGCCAAAGGACTGGTGGGTTGAGGATTTGTGTGAGCTTGAAATTGGATTATATAAGCGTGTTATTATTACGATTAGGACCCAAGCCATACTTTCTGATGAGGTGATTGGAGAAGCTTTGAAAGCTTATGCTTACAGAAGGTTGCAAGGTTTCAGCAAGGGCATGATCCAGAGCGGACAAGCAGCAAAATATCGATCAACAGTTGATACCATTGTGTGGCTGTTGCCTGCTGAGCGAGGCAGCGTCTCCTGTAGTTTCTTGCTGAAGCTATTAAAAGCAGCCATATATGCTGACTTTGGTGATACAACAAAAGGACAGCTGATAAAGAAAATAGGTCATCAACTAGAGGAGGCTTCTGTAAATGATCTTTTGATTCGTGCAGGGGAAGGAGAGACTATGATGTATGATGTTGATTCAGTAAAGAAAATGGTCGTAGAGTTTCTGATGCGAGATCAGATTGCTGAGATTGAGTCAGAAGAAGGCCATGAGGTTCACGAGATGAGAAAACCTGGGATTTTATCTGATGCTTCCAAGCTCATGGTAGCAAAACTGATAGATGGATATCTAGCTGAGATAGCAAAGGATCCAAATCTGCCCCTGTTGAAGTTTATTGAACTTGCTGAGATGGTATCTGGTATCTCTAGACCTGCTCATGATGCACTTTACAGGGCAGTTGACATGTATCTCAAGGTAATCTCGAGATTTTCTTTAAATTCGCATCAAAAATTTTCAAAATATAATAAACAGCATGTTTTACCCGGCAAATCCACATTCATGATTGAAAGAAAACATGTTCAGTGAGTGTAGCCAATCATAAAACATGGGTGCATTCTATTTCTTAGTGGTTACTGATGTGTAGAGTGCTGCTGTTCTTTGATGCAGGAGCACCCAGGGATCAGCAAGAGTGAGAGGAAGAGGATATGCAAATTGATGGACTGCAAGAAGCTATCAGTTGATGCATGCATGCATGCGATGCAGAATGACAGACTACCATTGCGTGTAGTCGTGCAGGTACTCTTCTTCGAGCAGGTCAGGGTGGCTGCATCATCAGGCAGTAGCACTCCCGACCTTCCTAAAAGCATCAGGGATCTTAACAATGGATCTCAAAGGAGCTCAAGGTCAACCACTACTAACACTGAAGAAGATTGGGATGCTGTGGCCACTGCTGAGGAGCTCAAGGCTCTAAAGGAGGAGGTAGCTTCCTTGAGATTGGCTAATGGTAGAAATGGTGTAGATAAGGCTGCCAGTAACAAATTGAAAGGGATGCTTAAGTCGAAGAAGATCTTTACTAAGCTCTGGTCAAGCAAAGGAGAAAAGGGTGAGAAGAGTGGCTCGGATTCATCAGAGAGTACTGGTTCTGCTAACATGGAAGAAGCTAAATCCACACCTTCCAGAAATAGGAGGCATTCAGTCTCTTAGTAGAATTTAGTTATTATGCAGAGTAGTTTTCTTGACATGTTTCTTTATTGGCCTTTTACCTGTGTTAATGACTCCAACAGCTTGAAAAGAGCGGTGTTTTATCTTCTAAAATGAGCAAAATGAAGTGTATACTTTGCAACGACAGTTTTTCTTTTTCAACAGATTTGCAGGGAAGAATAAATCTGTGAATATTACTGCTGCAATAAACGAGTATATTACAAATACTGGCAAGAACATCATGAATAGAATAAAAGTTTCCCGCTGACATGGATTATTGGAATTCCTTTGCAAATGGGAATAATTGAGAACTAAATAGTTTTGATACGTTCATGTAAAAAATAAATTAAAAAAAGAGAGAGTAAAATGCGAGTTGAGTTGGGCCCTATTTTAATTGATTTGGCTTGCCTATGGATCCATGGTTTTATTTATATGGGCTACACCTGACTTGCAAGTTCGGGCCACGATTTAAATGAATGGTTGGACCACTAAACTGGGCCGACTCTAGTTCAAGTTTGGGGTTGGAAGCATTCCTTTATCGTCTTTCTCACCGGTCACTGTCACTTGGCAGCCGGCACCGCCCTGTGTATATTTTACTGGAGAAACGGACAAGAAAAGTGCAGTGAAGAAGAGGTGAGGCTGCTTCGATGATAGACTAGGAATGTTTCAACCTTATTGGCATAAATCGAACAAAACAAGCTTAAGAATGATCGTAGTTTGCGCCGTCTGTTCTCCACATAATCGACTCTTTGAATGCCACTTTTCTACACGTCGAGTGGAGTGGGTATATATAATTCATAGAGAGACATTAAGGAAAACCACAAAGCACTGCCCTCCCTTTTGACACTTTATACTGCCCTCCCTTTTGACACTTTATTCTTTCTTATAACATGTTTACGTGGAATCTAATAATAAGTTATGATCCTTTGACTCCTAAAGCTTCATTAAATTTGTCAAAATCTTAACTGCGAAGACATAACTCACTGAAGCACTAAGATTCGAGAATGGTCAAATACAATTTCTCGTAT
>Ga0325414_1009301_pt1 | contig 10365 bp, 5 predicted proteins | sample PopdelMetagenome_8_FD_206183 | JGI IMG/M metagenome (GOLD analysis project Ga0325414, IMG submission 206183) | Populus deltoides microbial communities from Bellville, Georgia, United States - Leaf-PdKOR-R3 | ecosystem: Host-associated > Plants > Phyllosphere > Phylloplane/Leaf | place: USA...
CATTGAATAACTTGACAGGGCATGAAGAAGATGTGCATTATTTTTTCCTATCAGTCAAGGATTTCGCAGAAGTTAGAGCGGGCTCCATGATCTCTTAATTTATCCTATTTGTTTTCTTCTTTTTTTTTATTTATAATATCAACACCCGTGCTTTTTAGCTGGCTCTCAAGGGAAAAAAAATATAATCACGTACATGATTTTTTTTTTTTTTTTGAATTCGAGAAAACCTCACCTTCCGGAAAGTGTACTTTGTGGACCCAGGTGAGGGAGTAAAACCCCGACTGTCCCAGGCTCTTACAAGAGATGCACGCCCTGACTCGAACTCAAGACCTACTGTGCAGATTTCAAACCCTTTGCCATCACGCTACGCCCCTTGGAAACATCACGTACATAATCTTTAAAATAAAAAGTCATAAATATTTTTTTATTTTTTTATTGTTCAAATGAAATGATTAAATCAGTTCATCTTCAGGTTTAATTAGATTAATTACAAGCACAGGTTTTGAACATTTAAAACCCAGCTAAAATCTTGGGTCAACCATCAAGCCAGGTTTTATAAACACCAATTTGATCAACTTCGAATACAAAGCAGATTCTAGCTCTGTATGGTTAGGAACATTGCAGGTATGTAAACATTTCTTTGCCACAAAAAAAATCTAAGGATTCTAACATTTCCATTCCCGATAGTATAGGATACTTGCTGCGAGAATAAAACAATCAAAGCAAAACATAAAGAGAAGATGGGATGGAGAGTAGAAGATGGGCGGGTGCTCAGTTCTTCCAAATCAACAACCAGCATTCTCAGTGTTCAATTAAGCCTCGGTTATTCCTGATTTCAATACCAGTATCATTGATGAAGCCTCCTCATTCTCAACTTCAACTGCAATATCATAGAGTGGCAATTTTTCAATTCCATGCCAAGCTCTTTTATTGCTGTTTCTTTGTTCTCTAGTGCAGACCCGTTATTATCCAGCTCTCCAGTTAGTTTCTCCAGTTGAGAGCTCCGGTCAGCATCTTTAGCTTTAAGATTTGCAGAGCAATTTCTGTGCATCTGCTCTAAACTCTTAGCTAATTTTGCATTTTTTCCGAAGAAGAAGAATTCCCCACTTCCTGAATATCAGCCTCCTGAAGCATTTGAAATTGTCAGAAAATTCTACTTTGCATTTCAAATCTGCTTTGAGCTTCTCAATCTCAGCTTTCGCCTCATCTAACCCTCCATAGATCCTGTCCATTTCTTCAGAAATTTAAAAGAAACAAAACAAACCTGTTCACAAGCAAAAAACTTCTTCATATAACAAATTGTTATGCCAATAGAGAACAGAGTACCACAGATAAATATATATTGAATATCACATTGTTGATATATCTAGAGGTTCATATCCAACAAACCAAATTCAATTAAATACTTTTTGACAGGATAATTACTCCTGTGATGCTATTTTTTTTCAGAAGGATATTACATCTCATCTTTCAGGTCTAATTAAGAATATATGAACAGTATAAAACACTACCATTAACAAGTTATTAAAATTCTAAAGACCACAAACCCTATTTCTTGCCTTTTTTGTATGTAATAACCCAAAATTTGTAATCTCATTGTTTATAAAGAACTTACATGTCAACGAGCAATGCCAGTATCTTGTTTCTTGATTATAAGAAATCAAACAAACCCAAAATAATCAAAGATATAGTTTAATAAAAAAAAAAGTAAATCCCTGATAAAATTAAGAGAAACCCAGAAAGAAAGAAACAAAGGGATAACTTAAAATGCTTTGTAACAACCAAAAAACCATGAAAACATATGCAAACGAAAGACTTCACAAATAAAGGAACTTCACTACTTAATGATTCTTTTAACGCTGGAAATAGAAAAAAGAAGAGAAACCCGGAAAAAAGAAGAGAAGAGAAGAGAAATATACAAAGTGTTCGACATAAAGCCCCTAAAAGAATAAAAGGGATTTGAGATGAGAGCGAGAGACCTATAAAAGGGTGAGAGATTTGAGACGAGAAATTAAGTGTGTTTTGCCTCTAAGGAGTATTGTCTGATGAACTCTATAGCACCACGGATCCTGATGAACTCTCGTGCAGGATCGCCATCGTTGAACTATTAATTGCTAGGAAAATTGAAGCCAGGAACAAAAGACAGAATCCAGATGCCATGTATAATCTCTCTTTTTCTCCCGCGACCTTCTCCTCCCTCGCGCCTTCTTTGAAAGTCAGTTGAGGAGTGCTACAGTAAGAGAGCAACAATGCTCTCTCTTTTTTTGTTCACTTCCACTTTGCTATTATAGCTAAGGATTGGGCTAGGCTAGCAAGGACGCGGATTCTCTAACGAGGCTTAGAATAAAGACTAGATAGGTGGTATCCATTATGTCACATGGGCCGAGCTAACATTCTTTTAGCGCAAAAAATATGCTCGAGCGATCAATGTGTTCTCGAAGGAGTGAGAAAAATTTGGAATTCTGATATTTGAATAGATTTAATAATTTAATAATATAATTTAAAAAACAGTAAGAGAAAGTGACAAGAATTAAACTAATAAATAAATATTTTGTTAATATTATAAAAAAAATATTTTCCAAATATTCTTAAAATATCTCATTTGATAACAAAACAATAATTAAATGAAAATAAGATAATTTCATAATGAGAAAAATAAAATTTTAAACTTAATTATTAGCAAATCAAATGTGTAATTTATTTTTTACATGATTTAAGTTAGCAGACTAATTTTGTGACCTGGTTGTGAGGACAGTATAACTTTATATAAAAAAACCTAAATAAAAAATGAAAGTAAACTATTAAGCAAATTAAATAGTGAAATGCAAAGCAAAAAAAATTGATAATAAAAAACTTTGAAAAAAAATATAAGTTAACTCGACTAACTCGTAAACTGAGATATGAGAACGAGATATCTCCATTAAAAGGGAAAAAAAACCTTGAGAAAAAAATCAAAGATAAATTGGGTTAATCTTTGAAATCAGTGGAATGGATCACAAGATCGAGTTATCCAGTAGAAAGCAAACCTAAAAAAATTATGAAACAAAATTCTTAATCATACAAATTTTTTAAAAAATTAACAATCAAAAGAACAAGGACAAAATATAATATAAAAATTCCGCAATATTTTCATATTTTGCATCTTGTAAGACAATGTTTTCCTGAGCTAATTTAGCTTTCTTTTCCTTTTTTTTTTGATAATAATTAATACTCATTTGGCAGCAGCAAGATTCTTAGTTTATCTCCTGCAAATACAATTTTCCATGGAAAATGGTGCAGCCTTTTCTTCCATGAAATGGAGGCACTTAAGTTTTCAGCTTTTCAGTTCAGCCATGTATGTTCGAAGGGTTCGGGCACAGTTCTACGGCCATGAAATCGAACCAAAAGCACACTGATCTTTTCCATCCACGGTGAAAGTCAAAGAGGGGGCGGCCCCAATTGAAATCATATGTAACACAATCACATGGGTCTGAAGACAGGCAATGAGTGGTCTGGAAATAAACGGCGATGCCCAAAAGAAAAGGAAAAAAAAGAAGCAGCCCGTCATGGTCATGGTGGTTTCTGGCAAGTCAAGTTTGGAGTTGATGGGCTCTGTTGCTGAATGGGTCCTCCACGTTCAAAACCACCTTTCTGTTCAACGGTCAGACCCTCACTTTATCTAATAATATAAGAAAAAGTTCTCACCCCCCCGCCGATCAAGAACTCCTCTGCTACTGGAAGCACATTCAATCACTTATTATTATTATGGTTTAACAAGTTATTTGATACAAGCCTGAAACCCGGTTCTTTTACTTATTTCTTAACAGTAAAAATATTAAGGGTAAATTTTTCGATTTACCCTTAATATTTTCTATGTAAAAAAAAAAAACGAATTGAAAAGGCTTTCATGTTTAATTTTTTTTATTGAAAAAATCTAACCTGCAAGTTTCTCCTATATATCTATCCCAGGCAGCTAACACCTGTGATGATTAATTAATAATAATCATCAATTTGAAGCCTTTTTTAAAATAAAAGGTTAACATCCTTACACTTTCATTTATTTATTTATTTTTACTCAATGGTGCAACGAATTTCTGCAATTCCAGAGATCAACAAGACAAAAGATCAACAGTCGCCCATGCTCAGCACCGAAGTGAATGTTCTCCAGAAACTTTGATGCATGCATTGATATCGCCGTAATTATTTTTTAGAGTCAAGTTACGATGCAGAACGTCCTGGTTCATCCATGGAGTGATTGTTTCTTGATTCCTGGCAACTTGTCAAGATGTCCAAGTGCATGCACACCGCCATAAAGTTAGGTCTGGAAGGGACAAGACAACAGTGACAAGACAGGACGGGATTAGATGCTGGAGACGAGACTCCTTTGTATTTCGTCTAGTTTCTGTCTTCCTTTGATCACAAACATAAGAAGACATCGTAAAACATATAGATAATGTCTAATTTATTTTTATGCACATTCTTGTGCGTGCTATGCTTAGAATATGGATCTGGAATTTTATACTTTGTTATTATTATTATTATTTTCTCTTTATATTATTTTTTATTAATATGAATGTTCAAATTTTCAATGATTATAAAAGGACTCCAACTCATGATAAGTATAGAAAAAACTTAAAATTTGACAAATTAAATTACTTTTAATGTTATTTTTTTATTATATTAATTTGATAGTAAGATGGTATAGAAATAAGATTACATTTTTTTTATTGATTTAATAATAATGATAGCATAGAAATATAAGAACATCAAGAAGTTGTAAAAATACATAAAAAAAAATTATGATATGTTTCATTGGTTGCGTAACATAAATAAAAACATAAAATCAGAAAACTAAAAAAACAAAATGCTAAAAAAAAAACTCAAAAATGCTCCTCGACTTTTTGTCCAGGTGCACTCGGGTTCAGGTCCAAGCCGTTCATTTTCTTCAAAGAATTCCTACACGGATGACGAGTTGTACGTGCATCTTCTTCTCCAACACTTCGAAATTTGGGCAAGCTTCCTAGATTTTGGCGATCTGAAAATTATAATGTCAAAACTTGCAATTTTAATAACTTTTTTTATTAAAAAAAAACACATCTAAACAATCTACAAGGCCTGTTAAAATCAAATCTAAACACAGCATATTTTTTTTTAACTCATTTAATAATAGTGATAAAAAAATTATTTTAATCTCCATCTAAATCAAATTGTACACCAGTTCAAACCCAAGGTCTCCGCCATCACTAGGATGCAAGATGTTGATGTGCATTCATGTACTGGGATGTACTCGTAATGCATGGAGATGTGAGATTTTGTGAACCTCATCGATATGGACATCAAATTGGCAGATCCAAAAATGCAGAGTTCATGAGTTGTCTGTGTCGTGGTAGGGTTCCTCTCGCCACTGTTCCTATGCGGGGGGTCAAACTGGGACAACGGCAGCGCCGCAGCGATTCATCATCATTCCATATCAGTTGTAACTTTATAAACGCATTGCCGGTGAAAATTCCAGCAGATTAATAATATCTAACCAGTACAGTTATACCAGCACCAAAAAAAGAAAACTCTGGCAATCTTTCTCAGAATTCGAGTCCTTAAATAATACTGTAACGAAAAAACTTATACCCATCAACTAGACAAAACCTTCAAGCTAGCATGTTAATAAATTGATGTGCATATCTGAACAGAACATGCTATTTACCAAGTTATATGGTTTAATTCAGTATGGCTGGCTGTTTTTGTTAATTATGGAGGTTTTATCTTGCTTATTTAACGTAGTCCTTGAAACTTTACCGATTTTCTCAAAATGCAACTTCTAGAGAGTGTTTGAAAACGCGAGTCAATCTGTGTTTTAAAAAAATTAATTTTTTTTTTATATTTTGAACCGGTTTAATACGCTGATCTTAAAAATAATTTTTATAAAATAAAAAAATATTATTTTAATACATTTCAACATTAAAAACACTTTAAAAAGTAACAACTTAATTTAAATATTGATCCAAACCTTCTCATAAGTCGAACAAGAAGTTCTTGAATCCTAACGTTGCTCTAATCACTAGTAAGCAATAATATATAACTTCTTTTTTACGAGACTAATTAAAGGCAATAGCTACAGTAACTCTTTTCATCAATAAATAATGACAATAAAAGAAGGCAGAAACCGCACCTGATAGGGAGAGGCCATGAACATTCATCAATATGACCTCAAATCAGAAGAAGTTTACCAGAGGTACGTACGTGGCCTTCTTGTTTGTTTTTATGATGAGAGTTTTCAAGCTTTAGTGAGTTGGTAGAAATTCTGTTGTCTTTCCCATGCATCACGTACACTGTTCATTAGCTGGCTTCTGTTTTCTTTAGCGGAGCAGGAGCTTGTGTTTTGTCTTCCACAGACAATCTATGTATAGTCGGATGTGTAATAACTTAGTGAAAATCACTAGAATCTTAGGGGGGGGAAAAAATCAAATCCTATAGTGTCCTATAGTGTGAAGTGATGATGGTGAGTGAGTTTACCCGTTGAGTAAGCTAGTGATATTTTTTTTTAGACACATGTACAACATCAAAAAAGTACGAGTGTGTTAGATAATATAATTAAAAAATTATTTTAATTTTAATTTTTTAAATATTATGTGAGATTTAAGATATAATTTATATATTTTTTAATATATTCCTTCAAGTAAAATTTTTTTGATCTTGAAACCTGTACATATTTATATTAATTTGTATTTAATTTTTATAAAATAAATAAGAGGTATAATGAAATTTAAATTTACAACTTCTTGGTCATTAAAGTTTTGATATATGTATCGTGTTAAAAAAACATATCAATATAATAACTTAAATTATTAGATACAGCTCCATAATATAATTTATATTATATTACATCAAATACAAGTTTGAAATAAAATTCTCATGTAACAATGAACATGTAATGTTATTTCACCCAAGAACTAATAAAATAAAAATAGATTATAAGCAAGGGCGGAGCCATGAATTTTTCCTGTCCGGGGCTATTAAATAAATATATAAATTTTTTTAAAGATAAATTATTAATTCATGTACATGAATTTTTAAAGTTAACAGTAAAGTTTTAATTCAAATAAACTACTCAAAATATTAAAAAATAAATTTGAAAGTATATAAAATTAAAGTGAAAGTAAAAATAAACTCACTATTAAAGTTACATCCTTCGATGTTTTGTGGAATATAATTCATCTATAATCGAATCTAAATCGATATTGTAACAACCCCTCAACCGGGATAAAATAACAATCCCATGTCAACTGAAAAAAAAAATTTAAATTTTTTTCTCTCTCAATTTCTCATTCCTTCACTTGATTCTTCCTTAGATTAGTATTTTATAAGTTGGATTTTGTAAGTTTACAAGGTTATTCTCTCACTTTTCTTATTTTTTTTCTTGGATTTTAATTTTTTATGTTTTTCTCTTACTTTTCTCTCTCGCCTTTTCTTTTCTTTCCTTTTCTATTATGCTTCTGCTCAGTTGGCAACATATAAAAAGAAGAAAGAACTTATTTGTTTTATTTTTTAATGGCAAATAATCATTTTACCCTTAATAAGTCGTTTTGTTTTTATTTGATATTTTTTTTATTAGCACTACCAAACTCTGTTCATCCTAAAATTTTAACCAGATTTATTCAATATATTTTAAGATCCCTCATAAAATTTCAGCTTAATTTGATGGTCGGATTAAAAATTACACCCAATAACATAAAACTGGTCAAATTGTGATTTTTTATTAAATTTCTAAATTTCTCTAAAAATTCTGAAATTTTAATCCAAGTTAAAGTATTGTATTAAAAGGCTCCACGTAAATTTTTAGAATCTTTTAACACATCAATTGAAAATTATAAATTTTCTTTATATAAAATTTTTAAAAAATATTGATAAAACCTTCACCCGGCCTGGTGAATGCACCCTCTGTTTTTTTTCTTTATATCCACACTCACATTTTCTTGACATTTATTTCTCGGTGTAGCAACGGAGATCCATAATCGAATTTCATGGAGGCTTACTAACTTTTCTTTAAGTTCATGTGATTTTTTTCAAGATCATTTAATTAAATAAAGTACATAGTTCTTCAAAAAATAAATTATTCTATACGTTTCAAACAAAGTTAATCAAGGTAAACAAATTTTTTCTTAATTTTTTTCAACTGGGCTAGCTCGTAAAAAGAATTTACCACCTCTATAGTTTCTTTGTTTTTTAAAAACACTCTCTTATTAGGAGGAAACAAAGAGGGGCATTCGTGGTATTTCAAGTTTCTGCGATTCAAAAAGGGTAAAGGAGGACTAACAAGACCAGAAAGAAAGACAGGCGTGTAAGAAATGGGACCAAAACCGAGAAAAACAAAGGCAACCACAGTGTTATAGTTGGTGCAATTATACCTGGCCCATCCTCCAAACCTTTGCATTTCTATGTTCACATCTCCACGCGCCGCCGCCACACACACGCACGCACAACTAATTTCAACTCTAGAAAGATTGCTCATTTTTTTCAATTTAACCATAATCATCGTTGTCTCTGTGTGTGTCTATATATATATATATAATTAATTTTTTATATTATTTTAATGTATGGATATCAAAAATAATTTTAAAAAAATAAAAATAATATTATTTTAATTTATTTTTATATAAAAAACATTTTAAAAAATAATCACTATTACAAATACTCTTAATTTATTTACTCAACATCAAATTATTTGTTTCAAATATACAAGTTGAGATTTTATTCAAATCTCCAACCTACTGAATATCTTACTATATTTATTTATTTAAAAAAAAATACCTTTCATAGACAATTTAAGAAATAAATCCAAGATATGACAACAGCAACAATATACTATATTAAAAATAAAAACGAGCACATGCATGTAATTAGGAATTTTATATTGTTTGAAAAGAAACACTGATGTTAACATGTAATAAAAACGAAACTTTTATTTCTTTTAATTTGATAATATGACTTGTGAAAAATTTAAGCTAAAAATATATTAGTTTCGAAGGCATCACACGAATTCAAACTCTATTTAATCTTATATTATACCATATAAAAAGAAAAATGATAGAAAATATTTTTAATCACACAATTAACGTCATCTTTCGTAGAAAATATGATCAATGCAATAAGTTCTATCATAGAAATAAAAATTAAGTTATTCCAAGACTTAATTTCTACACATAAAAAATGACCTTAAATATTGCTGAATGGTAATACTAAGTTAAAAATCTCTTGAATTTTTTTTTATTAAAATACTAATTGAAAAATAAATTGAGATATAAAAAAATATGCTAAAAGTAATGCGAAACTATGAGAGAGTATATTTAGATTATGTTTGATATTATAGTACATGTTATTTTTTAAAGTATTTTTTATTTTTTAAAATTTATTTTTAGTATTATTATATTAAAACAATATAAAAATATAATTTAAAATTAAAAAAATTATTCATTTTAAAACGTTTTTACAGCATAAAAATAAATGGTTCCTTATGCCCCGTTTGTTTGTTGGAAAATAGTTTCCTTTTGGAAAGTAAATTTCAGAAAAGTGAATTATTTTTTGATGTTTGATAGTGTAATGAAAAATAAGTTGGAAAACACTTTCCAGTGTTTGATTATGTCATGGAAAATAATTTATTAATGTTTTATTTTTTTTCAAGTTTATTAAAATAATAAGAAATAAATCTTACAAATTAAAAAGTTGAATGGAAATGAAATTGAAAAAAAAATATAATTTCATAAATTATCTCAAATAAAATAAATAATAATCAAAATAATAGAGATCAAATCTAAAAAATAAAAAAATTGAATGATGAAGAAATTAAAATAATAATAATTAACATTTCATAAATTATTTCAAATAAAATAAGTAACAATAAAAAAATGGAGACCAAATTTGATAGAATGGAGACCAAATTTGATAGATAAAAAATTTTAATTAAAAAATAATAAGGGAAAAGTGAATAACAATTATAAAAATAAAGACCAAAATTAATAGAAAAATCAAATTCTAAGGGATAAAATTGAAAAAAAAATATTTTTTTAAAAATATATATAGCAATCAAAAGTTTGAGGATCAAATTTGATATAATCAATAAATAATATGATATTTTTAAATTTTTCACAACTTTCAAAAAGTATTTTCCGCTTAAAATAAAAAGAAAATATTTTTTTAAAAATCAAATTAATTTTTTTAACTAAAAAGTATTTTTTATTAACTAAAAAGTATTTTTTATTCATTTCTAAGAGCAAAAACCATATAAAAGTTTGAAAAGTAACATTCAGGAAACAAACCCACCTTAATAAATATGGCTTTGAAAGAAATGGATGTTTGTTTATAAATATATGCTATTGCATTAAAACCAGGAAG
>Ga0325414_1009302_pt1 | contig 10364 bp, 10 predicted proteins | sample PopdelMetagenome_8_FD_206183 | JGI IMG/M metagenome (GOLD analysis project Ga0325414, IMG submission 206183) | Populus deltoides microbial communities from Bellville, Georgia, United States - Leaf-PdKOR-R3 | ecosystem: Host-associated > Plants > Phyllosphere > Phylloplane/Leaf | place: USA...
ATTTTTTTTGTGGAGAATTTACTCCATAAAGAATTTCCCTTTCTTGCAGGATGATTTACTTAAAATACTCGGCGAGAAACACCGACTCTATGATTTTTTGAGCAGTCTTTCGATGAAGTGTTCTTATTTACTTTTCAACAAGGAGCATGTGAAAGAAATTCTTTCGGACGTCAACACACATAACTCTGCTGGAAATATGCATTTTACTCGATCTTGTATGGATTTACTGGTGGTAAGAACATGTCAATTATACATCTTATTGATGATGAGTTTTTTATCAACCATGTGATCTATGTTTGCACACTCATACATTTTTGTCACTCCATGGTCTTTAATGCTATTTGATGCAATTGCATCCCTTCACCCACAAACTTTTTTGTTTTTACAATTATATCAAACACGGTCTTTTTCTATGTGTTTGCTTGTACTGTTGCAGCTGTAGTAGGAAGCTGCAGCACTTCAGCCTTCAATTTGCTTGACAATCTTATCTGAATCTTCTTTTATTTGTTTTTTGTTCACATTTTGACTTGCACATTTTACTATTTTGCTGTGAAAAAACAAATGCCATCTATAGATTTATTTTTTTATGAATTTTCAGATTCTTGCTCGCTTCAGTCCATTGCTGCTTGGTGGCTCAGGGGAAGAGCTAATAAATTTTCTGAAAGATGACAACGAAATAATAAAAGAAGGTGCTTTGCATGTTTTGGCAAAGGCTGGTGGTACAATCCGAGAACAACTTGCGGAGTCATCAAGGTGTGTTGCATGAAATTATTGACATTTAGAGCCAGATAATTGTATGTAAATGTTTATACTCTTCTTATTACTCACCTGCAGTGCAATTGACCTTATATTGGAGAGGCTTTGCTTGGAAGGTAGTCGAAGACAGGCCAAGTATGCTGTGCATGCCCTAGCAACAATCACAAAGGATGATGGGCTCAAGTCCCTCTCTGTTTTATACAAGGTTCCATTTTTGTCTTTGTTGGTGTCTGCATGCATTATCATTAGAGTTTTGGAATGCTCCATATGTATGTTAATACCAGCATTCATGGTATTTCTTTCTCAATTTGCAGAGACTCGTTGACATGCTGGAGGAGAAGAGACATTTGCCTGCTGTACTACAATCTCTGGGATGCATAGCACAGGCTGCAATGCCGGTTTTTGAAACTAGAGAAAATGAAATTGAAAAATTCATTAAGAACAAAATTCTAGAATGCAGTAGTGTATGCATTTGCAAATCCCTAACTTGTGCAATGATTTGAGATGACTTGATAATAACTAGTCTTATTATTAGAGTTGCTTCTGTTTCGCAGAAATCAGAAGATAATACAAAAGCTTGCTGGGACGACAGAAGTGAACTTTGTTTGTTGAAGGTAGTTGGAATTGTCCTATTTTTTCCATCCTTTTGAAGATTAAAAACAATAGCCTTAATATCAGTATTTTACTTAATAATTTGGTCTGGATATAGATCACATTGCCTTCTTTCTCATGTAATTTTTAGAATATATATTATTCCCTGACCACTTTACAAATTGGATTCTATTAAAAAATTGCTTGCAGATATATGGAATTAAGACATTGGTCAACAGCTACTTGCCGGTTAAAGATGTTCAACTTCGTCGTGGTATTGACAGCCATCTGGAAATCCTTAGAAACATACTTCTTTTTGGAGAAATATCGAAAGATATTGAATCAAGGTATTATGTTTATTGCTTTTTATTAGTTTATGTATAAACTGTTGTCTGTTCCCCCTTGGGCTTGTTAGGTTTGCAATTTCATATGTATTTTCTTTTTATCATACAGTTCAGTTGATAAGGCCCACTTGAGGCTTGCTTCTGCAAAGGCAGTTCTTCGTTTGTCGAAGCATTGGGATCATAAGATATCTGTTGATCTCTTGCATTTAACCTTGAGGACACCAGAGGTGGAGTTTTTTGAAGTGTTCTCTTAAAACATAACAATACAATTTCATTTCCAGGTTATATGTAATGAAATGATTTTTGCTGTTAGTAATCCCCTTCCTTTCCCTCTCTTCTTTCTTTTGGGTCATGCAGATTGCTTTCCCGCAAGCTAGGAAATTATTCCTGAGTAAAGTTCACCAATACATCAAGGACCGGGTTCTGGATCCAAAGTATTCTTGTGCCTTCTTATTTAATATGACAGGATCCAAACCCCTTGATTTTGAGGAGGTATTTCTACTGTACTTGATTTTTTCAAACAATTGTTACTATGGTCAAATTAACAGATACCATGTGTGCCGCCACGGTAAAATTTCTGAAGTTTTGTTGTCTGTTTTTGCATTTTACTTGGAATGGCAGGAGAAGCAGAACCTTGCTGATATTATTCAGATGCTCCAACAAGCTAAAACTCGACATGTCCCTGTGCAAAGTGATGCAAATCCCTTGGCAGTTTATCCTGAATATATTCTCCCATATTTGGTCCATGCTCTTGCTCATCAATCATGTCCTAATGTAGATGAGTGCAAGGATATTAAAGCATTTGAGCCAATATACCGGTACATCTAATTGCACATTTTGTTGTCTTAGATGTGCTTTTTGTAGGTTATCTCATACAATGTTATTTTATAAATAAAGGCCGCCTAGATTTTATTGAGAAAGCCAGAAAACTGAGAGGGAATAACATTATTTCCACCCTTCTTTCCAGGCAACTGTACTTGATCCTTTCCATGCTGGTGCATAAAGATGAAGGTGTCAAGTTGGAAGCTGGTATCAACAAGGAGAAGGAGAAGGAGAAGGAGAAGGAGAAAGAAAATGAGAAGGAGAAGGACAATGACAAAGACAAAGAGACCAACTCTCTCATAGTTTCCATCTTTCAGAGTATAAAGTGCTCAGAAGATGTAGTTGATCGAGAGAAGTCAAAGGTTGGGGAAAAATGTCTCTGAGTTTGTATTTATTGTTACCTTTTATAATCATGGGAAGGTTAAACAAAAAAACACTATCCATCAAGAACTTATAAAAATCAACTTGAAGTTCAATGAAAGCAAAATGCTAATCTTATGCATGTTGATTTTAACATTTACAGAATTCACATGCTATCTCTGAACTTGGGCTGTCAATCATCAAGCGCTTAGCTCCTAAGGAGGATGATTTACAAACCTTGCCTTCACCAGTTTCTTTGCCTCCACTGCTGTACAAAATATATGAATATAAAGAATGCGAAGTTGCTGTGGTATGCTCTTCCAAAATATCATTTACCTTGTTGTAGTAAATGTATAACTGATATTGGTAAACATGGGTGGTGCCTCATCTTAGTATAACCTTATCCGCTTCACTTGGATATTATTTATTGTAGTATCATCTGTCTCAATAGTCAATTATCAGCTCCATTAATGACGCTGTGTGCCTTTTCATAGGCAAATGAAGGGAAAACATGGTTGGCTGAAGAAAGTGTCTTGACCCACTTTGACTTGCTTAAGTTTGAAACTAATGGAACTGTAAGTTCTATTGCTTACAAGCATCTTCAGAGATGCAGTAAATATTTAGTGATAGTCTTTTGTGGCATATGTGACTTTTGGCATCTTATGACAGTCCTTTTTGTCACATCAGGCTAGTTCAGATATTGCTGGGGATGAGGTTCTAAATGACAGTGAAAGAGAAGCTAATGAAGTGACTCTTGGGAAAATGATAAAGCAATTAAAATCTCAGGGAAATAAAGGTGGAAAAACAAAAAAGAACAAGTCTTCAGCAGCTAAAGTGAAAGATGCTGAAAACGATGTTGATATCTTGAAGATGGTCCGGGAGATAAATTTGGATAATATGGGGCTATCTAATATGTTTGAGTCAAGCAATGGGCACAAAGATCTAAGTGGGAAGATAAAGTCAGAATCAGAGCATCAAAAAGTGAAAAAAGGAAATGTTAGTGATATGACACCTGTGCCGGTACCTAAACGTCGAAGATCATCATCTGCTCATAATGCTTCTAGATTTCCCCGAAGTCTTTTAAAGGATCTTTCGAGAGCTTCAGAGGATGATTCGAGCCCTGATTTGAAAGGAAAAAAGTCCAAGTCCAAGAGCTCTGGATCTGAATTGTTGGTATCAAGCATTCAAAAGAAGAAAAATGTCTCATCCAAACTTAAAGGCAAAAGCTCTGAGTTGGGTGACAATGGCAAGGAAAATGAAGTTGGAGAATCTGACGAAGATAGCCCGATGGTAAGCTTTTCTCCTTGTCAGTAAACTTTTAAAGGCACACGATAATTACTTTCGTGTAGTCATTAATTCTTTGAATATACTTCTGATACGTAAGCCTGGTGTGCTAATGGAGACTGATAAGGTCAATACAACTAATAGCCCCCAGTCTTTGACTGGTTCTATGAAGAAGCGGAGAAGAAGTGTAGCAGGGTTGGCCAAGGTTAGCGTCTTTACCTCCTTTCCATTTATACCATCTTGATTTACCATTAAACGTGATCGTGTTATCATGAAACTGATTTATGTTTTACAGCTACTGGATAACATGGTGATGCTAATCTAGATTCTAGACTTTGAATGGGATATTGGATGTAATCCTAAATTTACTAGCATCCTCTAAAAGCCATTCATTACCGAATGTAATCACCTCCTTTCTCTCTACTTTCTTAACTATACCCACCCTTTCCCAATCATGTAGTTTTGACCTCACTTTTTATCAAACATTCCTCTAGCTTCCTTAAAAATTTACCCACGAATGTGCTGAAGTTTTCTTGTGTATTTGCAAGAGTTGGTGCTTCTTTTTTCTTCTTAATACAGTTACCTTATAATTTATTTTTCTCTGGTTCTTTTTCACTCATTATTAAACTGGACAATTTCTCTGCTAGCAAATTATTGTATGCCCTCCCTCAACTTGTATTACCTTTCAGTGCACAACGAAGAAAAGTGGCATTAATATCGAGGAGATTATGGGTTACAGAATAAAAGTTTGGTGGCCCATGGATAAGAAGTGAGTATTCTACATTTCTCTTATTGTTGCTTCATTTCAAGATACTCCATTCTGCTATGTTTTGTCTTGGTGGCGTTGTTCATTGTGCAGATGCACCATTATGTATATTGTGTTAGAATACACAAGATGTTGTTGAAGGAATTTTACAATAGCAAGAGGCTGTTGCATAACAACACTTTCTCTGCTACCAATTAAGGCAGCTCCATCTAATACTTGTTTACCGTGTTTTCTCTACCTTCTGCTCTCTCTAAACCTCTCTATTATAGCTAAATATGGGGAACATACTTCCCTGTTTTCAAGTACAGTTTCTGCCAAGAATCTGCCATAATATCAGAGCTAGATCTTTAATTTTAATATGATATCAGAGTCTTGATGATCAAATGGTCACGAGTTTGAATCTCTCCACTCTCATTCTCTCTTCTAATTAAAATATAATCAATAGTACAAGATAATGTGTGCATGTACAAGTTTCAAGCCCAAAGGGCTTTAACTTGAGAGGGTGTGTTAGAGAGTAGTATAAATCCATATTTTGGGGCCTCACGTAACAACTTAAGCTTTTAGATGAGATTGTTCTTTTACATATAGTAAGGGGAGGATTAGGGTTTGGCTAGATATTAAAGCTCAAAACTTTTCATGATGTAGTACAACAGCTTTTCTTCTCTTCAAATTAAATTTAGAAAACTTGAAGATGCATTTTTGATGCATTATACTTGCTAAATTGACAGGTTTTATGAAGGCACCATCAAATCTTATGATCCTTTGAAAAGGAAACATGTGGTATGTTGTATCACTTCTCCTTTCACATATTTTGGGACTGCTTGACTGAATTAATTTATTTCTCATTTTGTGCATCATTTTGGTGATTATAGATATTATATGATGATGGAGATATAGAAGTACTCCGTTTAGAAAAAGAGCGGTGGGAGCTCGTTGACAATGGGCCCAAGCGCACAAAGGTCTTACTCTATTCAATCTCCAACATTGTTTTTGAAGCTAAACCAACTGCATTTTTATTTCAAGAAAATCTACCAGCAGTGACTTACCTTTTCCTCTGTACCATTTTCAGAAGTCAAATTCATTTAAGCGCACCCCTTCAAAGGGCACCCCTTCAAAGGACGTGTAAGTATCAATGTCTCATCTTCCATTGAAAAATTAGAATATTCTTCTCATATTTAAAGGTCTCATGAAAAAAAACCTAGTGGTGCTTCATAAGTTTGCTGCAATGTTCTGTTCTCTGTGACTTTTTTTTATGGCATTATGCAATGCCTGTATGTTTCTTACATGTTTGAATTACAAAAAAACTTGTCCCTTTGGAATATCCATGCCCCTCATTTGCCTAATATGTTTATTTTAACTGTCTTGCAGTTCACCTGCTCAGAAAAATAAAACATCCAGTGGTTTAAGTCAGAATAAGAAGTCAGTGACAATGTGAGTTGGAAATTTTTAATCATTGATGTAGTCGCTTACTTATGTTTCATTTTCATTCAAGCACTGTAAAATGGATTGAACTTTGTTTTCTAGTGTTAAAAAGAGAAGAACTCCATCAAAAAACTTAAAGCGTGTGCGTAAAGAGCCAAAGAACAAAGTTGATTCTGATGTATCAAGCCCTGAACATACCATGGCTTCTGGAGGAGATAAGCTGAAATCAGGTGAAGCTTTTTTCATGCTTTTCAAATTGATTTTGTTTGTTATATATGCTGTTGATGTACAATCTTGCATGGGCAGTATGTAGAGAGTTCATTTGTTTTCTTACTGATTCTCCATATTCATTTCATCCCCTTTCAGATGATTCTGAAGGAGATCATGCTGAAAGGTTGTCCCAGGGCATGATGGACGTCGATGAATCTGACAAGGAAGTGGTGTCAATTTCCAAAGGTAAACACTTGGAAGACACAGAGGAAAGATCAAATCATTCTGAGGAATCTGATGGAGAAGTGAAATCCAATTATGAAGCAGAAGTTTCTGAAGATATGGAAAGCATACCAGAAGATGATAAAAAAGGTGATCCCAGAGAGGAATCCCATTCAGAAGAGAAAGACGTAGATGAATCAAGTGAAGCCTTGGGAGTGGAAGTCAATGAAGACAAATCAGATTCTGAAGGGAATCGAGATGTAGATGTCAGGAAACCTAGTAGAAAATCAAAGAAGCTCCGTAAGAAATCATCAAATCCTGTCAATGAAGAGGATGCTGAAATCTCTGACGATGAAACTCTTGTACTAGCCTCTAAACCCCTGATTATTTATGCATTACAAAATTGTGTGTTATCAAGATTCTAAGTTCACTCTTGTCAAATGCAGAGCAATTGGAAGCATAAAGTAGGGAAATCAGCATCAAGACGAGCAAGGTGAGCCATTTAGGCTGTAGATCAATCTCCAGGAAATTTGCAAAGCTTTAGTTTCCATGCCCTCCGTTTAGTTGGTGTAGCTGGTGCAGAATCAAAGAAGTTGAAAGCCATTCATCGATGTAAACACACACTAATAAAGTCTCAAGCGGTTGCCTTTGCACAGATGATTGTAAAGTAACCTAAGGCCTTCCCAATGCTAAGGTAGGAATGTTAGTGTTAGTTTCCAGGACGGTGGTAGATGATAGGTTGGTGTCTTTTGTTCACGGGTTGTAGTCCTAGTGCATGTTTTCTAACCACCTGGATTGGTAAATTGATAGGTCACTTGTATAGTTACAGTTGGGGATACTGTTGTATGTCAGAAGGATATTTATTTTGATTCTAGGCACCCATGGAATTATAAATTGACTGCATATCTTGTTACTTGGTTTTGTATCAATCTATTCTTCTCTCCTCCCTCTTCTCCTTCGGTGATATGCTAGTTCTTGTGGTGACAACACTCAGCTGCATTGCATTAGCTTTCCTCCAAAACTTTGCTTATGCCAAGCAGAAGTTTGTGTTGTGATGGCTAATGTTAGGCAGGAGCACAGCTGATGCGAGCTTGAGTTTACTAAAAATAGAAATGTTGAAATGGCAAGGACTATTTTGTGGGCACCTTAGTTGGACATTAAGCTTAGCTTGTGTCTTGAATTTCATCTACATAAGGAGGTGGTTTTATCACTCCATTGGCATCCGCTTCCTAGATTTCGTCATTTGTGGGGCATTAGTTGTATGGACATTCGTCTGTGACATACAGGCCTGAAATATTAGTGTGATCTGGCTTATGCTTCTCTCTGGGTCATGCCTCATGTAAAACGAGTTGAATGCAAAGCATGTTAGCGGCCGACTTAGCTTTGTTTTCTGCTTTGAAGCTTCGATATCTGCTGGAGTCTCACTTTCCAATTTCATGATTGGTCCTTTATCAGTGAGCCCATTAAGTCAATCATCACAAGCTTTAATTACAACAGCCATGTGAAACTCGTTTTACATAATAATTTGCACCGACCTTGTAATATATGCATAACCATCTCTGTACCAATTCTTTATGAAAGCTTCAATTAAGATATTTTCTCCAGATTTCGATTTTAAGAATGTAATGTTGCATTCTGCATCTCATATGGGTCATTTATCGGGATACGCTTTTTTTCACGCCAGAAAAAATTAGTTTGATGTAATAAAAAATATATATATATGTTGACTCCAGTGTTCAAATTTGGAAAATCAAAGAAGAGATTCATAACTTTTTAGCTATCAGGCCAGACCCTACTCTACCATTATCAATCATCAATCTCTCCAAGCTCTACCAACAAGAAATATAACAAAAAAAGAAAACAAAGAAACTTGCTACTGTAAATAACAAAAATGAAAATGCATGAAGGCCAATGATGGTCAAAGAAATAAAGGAGGAAAAATAGAGGAAAGAGCAAGAGAAGACTGGTCAAAAGGCTCACGCTGCATGCTCACTAAAAAGGTTCATAGAAGACAAGACATGATGGTCACAGTAAATAAATCCAAAAGACCAAAATCCTCAAACTTGACCATAAATTAAAGCAACAAATACTATATAAAAAAGGGGAAAACATGTTTTTGACCTGGAACAGTTGTTCTGACTAAATTCTGTTCTTAAGGTTGTTTTTGATGCACTAGAAAATGAAACAGAAACCCAGCACACATGAAGAAGCATGAGCTTTCAGTTTGCCTGCATTCACTGTAGTTTCCATAAATAGAGTTGTAGCACTTCACTTTCAGTTATTGCATGGAGGAATAGGATTATCTTTGCTTAACTTTATAAGTTGTTGCTTTGTAGGATTTTGTTGGTCTGTTTAAAGTTTAAACCGGTTTAATAACCCACCAAACCACACTAAACGCTGCTGCTGCTTTTATCTTATTTACCTTTTGTATCTCTCCTTCTTTGAGATCTCAGGCTAAGCTGTTTCTGCTTCTCTTTACCCTTCTTCAACAGAGGCAAGAGGTCCCTTTTCTCTCTGGACTTTGTTCTCATGTTCAGGGCTTATGCAATTATCTTTTTTTTTTTTGAACTTTTCTGCCATTGGAAGCTGTCTTAAAATCGTTATTTGATTTCTATTTGGGTTTTCTTTCTATGAGAGGGTTAAACTTAAAAAAAATGCTTTCTTTCTGGAATCTAGAAAAGAAAGATGCGTTTTTCCAGAAACTGGGTTTTGGCCCATTGAAAAAGTTCTAGTCTTTCCTAATTTATTGTTGTTTCATGGGTTCTTTTTTCAGTTGTTTTCTCTCCTTTTGACACTTGTAAATGCAAGATTTTGTTTGGATTTTAATCCTTCATTTATAACTTTGAGGTTTTAGAGATTGTCTTCTCATTGAATTAATTTGGATTCCTTTTGTTTTGTGCTTTGCAGTGTTGTATCTTTTTGAAATTTTTGTATCTTCTTACATCTAAGCAATGAGGGAGCAGTTAGGATTGCTAAAAGTTACTGTTGTGCAAGGGAAAAAATTGGTTATCAGGGATTTCAGGACTAGTGATCCTTATGTAGTCGTCAAGCTGGGCAATCAGGTGATTCTAGGCTCTGTAATTCTTGTTTCTATGCAGTAAGTGGTTGTTCTATGTTTGATGATCATAAATGCACTGATATTGGTTGCTTTATGGGACACTAATTCGCTGATGTGATAAACTTCTGAAACCTCAAAGACAGAAAGTTTATGGCTTTGCCTTCTGGGTCACCTGAATTTAATATCCCATCGAGTAGATGGATGTAGTCATAGTATCCCCTGTCATTAAAATGCTGTTGATCTAGCCCCATTTTGTCTCTCCTCTCTGGTCTTTGATTGGAGTTTTATCAGCCCGATTTTTCTTTACTGAACTTATTTCTCCTCTTCAGTTTTCGTTTTATCAATTTGTAGACTCAACTATGCTACCTTACTGACTATTTCCTTCCTGCATCAGACAGCAAAGACCAAGTTTATCAATAGTTGTCTTAATCCAGTATGGAACGAAGAGCTAAGTTTCTCACTCGAAGAACCCGTTGGAGTTCTAAGTTTGGTGAGTTCTTGAATTCTTAGATATTTATGCTGCTAATAC
>Ga0325414_1009305_pt1 | contig 10362 bp, 2 predicted proteins | sample PopdelMetagenome_8_FD_206183 | JGI IMG/M metagenome (GOLD analysis project Ga0325414, IMG submission 206183) | Populus deltoides microbial communities from Bellville, Georgia, United States - Leaf-PdKOR-R3 | ecosystem: Host-associated > Plants > Phyllosphere > Phylloplane/Leaf | place: USA...
TAACTCTGACAATTACTCTTTGAATTTAGCTATATATAGGAACGTTTTCAGCAGGTTTGGGTCCAATTCCTTGGGTTTTGATATCAGACATGGGCAGTCTCCTTCACCTTCAACTTCCTTATGTCCTGGAGCTCCTATGGTAAACAAATCTAAAACTTTATCTGGTTAGAAGTAATTTGAAATCCAACTACAAAGGGGGAAATCAAATAGTAAAATTAAGCTGGGGAGGGGGGGGGGGGATTGGGGAAATCTAAAGAAGATGTATGGCAAGCTGAAATCTGAGTTTCAAGTTCTTTTCAGGTACATATATTCTTTATGCTGCGATCAATGTAATTACCATAGCGTTTGTGTCATTGCTGGTGCAGAAACAAAAGGGAGAACCCTGGAACAAATTCAAGCAGCCATGCAATAATGCTTAGAGCTGAAAACAAAGCATGCTATCTTAATGAATATATTAACTGATGATCGATTTTCACTACAAGATTTAACAGTTTTATCGACGGAATTTTTCTGTCAGTGTAAGACATATATTTCGTCGATAATTAATTTACCGATAGAATCACCGATGAAAATTGCTTAGAGCTGAAAACAAAGCATGCTATCTTAATGAATATATTAAGTGATGATCGTTTTAATATTTTTTTTCAAGGTCGGAATGTATTGATTTGGTGAGTTTAGTTCTTGTTTGAAAAGCTTATGTTCCAATGAATGGAGAAATTTCGTGCTGCCCATTGCGGCTCAATACATGGCAGAGTAATACTAATTATTTTTTAAAATATATATATATTACAAGAGAAAATCTCAAAATATATACGAATTATTAGATCATCATCCAGATAAGATGCACTTGTAATTCTTTCTGAACCAATGATCTTAAAGTTTTTTTTTTAACTAATGTGAGTGTTCGAGTCAGCTTTCGTGTACCTCGACTAATCTCACGGACCCTGAAGTTAACAACCATATAAATCTTCAATGGTCCTGAGGTTTGTGAGACTCGAACTAGTAATATTTAGAGAATAAATCTAAAATCTGAACAATTGAGAAATTACTGGTAGTCAAAGTGATTGAGAAATTACTTCCGCACCGTGAACTGCAAGAAATTTGTATTCATGCATTTATGTATTAGGGAACATCTCTTATGAAAGCAAAAACAAAAGAAAATATGAAGAAAAAACTTAGATGATAAATGGTCTTGCAACCATAGTTTGCATTTGACTGAATTTACACACCCTTCTTTACTATAAGAATCAGACTGAGTGTTCTCGTGGTCTGATCTTTCTCATGAAGATGATTGTTGTGTGCATATCAAGGGATGGGATATGGATTTTATTTTATTCCTGAGATGCTATCGGGCTCTACGAGGCCCGGGAACTTGCTAGGCAAGTCTTGTACTAGGTTAAGTCCAAATCAAACCCTAGTTGGGATGGCTTGACAAGCGTTTCGCCAATAAATGTTCATTTAATTTAATCAATGATGGTGTCGCTTCCGAATCCAAACCTAAATTTATAATATTATCTCCCTTCCCTCTTGTTTCTACTTCTTCTTTTTCTTAAATATAGAATATCATGAACATCTAAAAAGAATTTGAAATATATATTTAGAAATTAAAAATTTAAACTTTTTTCAAATTAATTATTTGCAAAAATAGCCTTACCAATATCACTCACTTACAATGGAGATTGCATTAATCTAGCTCAAGTTCCTCATCACGTAGAAGAAAATATATCTCAGCATCCAAAAATAGTAATAAATTGTTGTTTTCTTATTTTTAAAATTTCTAAAAATAATAAATTAAGAACCGTGTATTGATAATAATTTATATTACTCACTTTGTCGACAGCAACGATGGTCGGATGATTCTTTATCCCGGGCTTGCTTCTTGGATCGATAATAAAAATAAAATAAAATCATGGAAGAAACATATATGATATTTAAAAAATTAATAAATTTGAGTAGGTACGTAAAAAGTCAAATCACGTGCCCAAAACAACTTTTGTCATCTCCACATCAACAGCGACATCCTTGAAAAACGGTTCATTTATTGATTGGCTTATGGACATCAATAATAATAATTCATCGCCAAGATAAATTCACATCACAATTTACTTCAACAACGGCAGGAATCGATGAAGGTTGGTGCGACGAAAGCGGGTAGTGGTAGCGCATTATGACACGTGATGGTGCGTATGGCTATGAATATATATATATATATGTCTTTATTGTTTCTGCAAAAAACAAAAATCAAAAAAATATGATTCTAAAAGGACCATTAGAAGATTTGGTCCAGAATTTGATTTCTTCTTGGGTTGGTTTTTTTTTAGAGAAATAAAACATTGCATTTTTTATTTTTTTTTGATAAAAGGAGATCTGTTTCCATGGTGGTTCTAGGGTTGAAAATGGGCTGATTTACGAGACAAAGATAGAGGAGTGGTTGTCGATCTAGTGGTTGTGGGTGGTTTTGTTGATCGATAAAAAAAATTAATTGAAATTAAATTAATCCAGACACTTGTATTAATAAAATAAACACATAATTTATACAATCATCGTATGATCTGCTAATTAACTTTTATATTATTTTCCCAATCAAATCAAAAGCTCACAGCGTCTTTGACTGGTAATCAAAAGACTAGTAGGAAATGTCTGTAGCAAGATCACACACGATGACACGTTCCAGTTACCCACAGGCCTGGACGACGGCATACAAGTAGGACATACGTGAAAATTAAGAATCACTGTTTTTTTGTATACAACTACAATTCTTGGAACAGACATATGGTCAGATCCCTGGATATGTCTTTGATAAACCTCTCTCTATTAGTTATTACTAATTAATTAGGAGCACAAAGTGGTCTCGGTCCTTTTTGTTTTTTTTTATTAATATAAATGTCCGGGTCAATTTGTATGCACCACGACTAATTTCACGGCTCACTAAATATCCTATAAGTTCAATAAACAAGTAAAACATTACAAAGATAATAGGTATGTACATAAAAAATTAAACTCGAACGGGAGCAAAACGAGTCTTGCCTGTGAATACTAAACCCTACCCTCAGGTGCCCTTTTTGTTTACTTTTAGGGTGCTCCAAATTGTTTATTGCGTAGATCTATAGAGTAGACAATTTAATTGGCCAGTTGCCTTCAAATGACAGACAAAATCTGCTCAGGCCCTTCATTATCAGATTATTCTTGGCATTGTTCAAGTGAACACGGTACTAGCAAAGTTAATTTTACTCAAAAATAGTGGAATAAAGGTGTGGGCACTCCAGCACATAAATAGAACTGCATAACGTGACTCCTTGTTAAGTATGCAACTAGCAGTCAACATAATCACCTACTTGTCATAGCAGGTAAGTTTATAATTAAAAAATCTTAATCTTGTACGACACAGTCAATAAAAAAAATATCAATTCAATTATAAATTAGTTAAAATATCTAATATAGCTAAATATCTAACAAGGTAACCTATATCTCGCACTTGTACTGTATACGCAACTAACTATTGCGCATGTCCTATATGTGCAACCATTGTTTCTATGCTGGAGCGAGAATTATTTTTCTAACTATGCGAGTTTGGGAAATAAATTTACCCACTGTTGTGATGCGGAGAAAAACTAAAAAAAAAAAATTATTAATTTCATTACTCGCCTGGATTATCATTGAACAAAATGAATAAGGCGTGGATTTTTCATTATAGCACTAGATATAAATTATCATGGATTGCTATAATAGAGCTATTTTTTGGCTATTCAGTGTAAAAAAAAAAGAGAAGGAAATCTTAATGTTAAGGATAGTTTAATTTTTTTCAATGGTTCTTTGATCATTAAAATATTGTTAGGCGGTATATTATTCTTTTCAAAAAATATTAAATAGTAAAATTATTTATTTGCCTCCTAGATAAAAAAAAAATTATAATTGTTGCCAAGTGTATGTTTGTCTTTTCACTTAAAAAATAAGGCATGTGTATAAAGGGTATTTTTGTCTATCACATAGCTTCTTTTTCTTTTTATAATTTTCAAAGGTACGAGTGGTGTTTTGTTATTTTTATGTTAGACAATTAATTTTTTATAAAAAAAATTGTTGGCATGTGTTTATGAAATGCTAGCGAGTTGGTACTGTTCGCACCATTTAGACGATATATGAGACACTACTTAATGGCCAAACATGTTTTTTTATCGTGTCTTTATGAACACCATAATATCTTCTTTCTTTTAGTGTGATGTATGATGGTTGATGATAAATATCTTCTTTTTTTTATGTGTATAAGTTTTTCTATTTATACTTTGAATTTTTGATATAAAAAGCACATCAAAATATCTTGTTTTATTTTAATAATAATTTTTTTATATAATTAGCGCGTGAGCCACATTATTCCTCTAGTGTCAGTGTCGAAAACAATATTCAATCCCGTTCTGTACTCTAAAATAGTAAATAGAACACGGTTGCTTCAGAATACTGGCTGGATTCCCATCTCCAGTCTGCAGGTTGCAACTCCAGCCAATTGGTAGTCGTCATTTTCTTTTGCTCTTGTATTTTAGTGGACCCATGTTTGTTTGTAGCTTTTGCTGGCTTTGTATTTTTCCACTATGATTATTAAATTGCAATAATTCGCGTAATCTTATCCGCAGATCTGCTTCAAAAACAAAACCATTTTTTATATTAGTGTATGCAACTCAATTGGTTCCACGCTCGCTACACTGCGTGCTCACCAAAAACTTTTGTAACATGAAAAAAAAAGCTTAGGTGATAGTAATGTTTTAAAAAGAAACAAGAAAAAAATTCAAAACCAAGTCATTAAGTTAACTAAATTTAATATATTTGGTTAATTTAATAATATAATAAAAAAAAATGACAACAATAGTAAATAAATCAAACAAAAAAACATTAGTTCGAGTTAATCTAGATAAACCTACTAAACTCTTGACTCAACGCATGAGATCAAGGTAAACCAATAGAAGAAAGAAAATAATGAAGTCTAATCCTCAATAAACTCAATTGCAAATCTCATAAGAAAAATTAAGTTAAATCTGTACTTACAGTTATTAAAAAAATTGACCTTGTACCCACCCAAAAAAAAACATAAGGGAACCGGTCAATGTGCAACTTAAAAAACACTAGGATAAAAAAAATACAACATTCAAACATAACTGACCCTCACTTAAGAAGGAGTATAAATACATTTGGGAGAAAGAAAAGCTGACTTTTCTTCTCCCTCATGGCCGACTAAAACAACCATAGCAGCCTCTTCTCTTACAAGTTCAACAAAAAAATTACTTGCATGTCACCCATACAAGATACTTGAGTGAGAGAAGAATAGAGGTGATGTGAAAAACCAAAAACATTGAAGTAGTATGAGAGAGAGGAGACTGACTGGAACAACAGTGAAGAAGGAAGGAAAAACAAAAAAAGAAAAAAGAAAATCACCAAAACACTCCTTCAAATTCTGTTTAATTTCGTGTCATAAGGATAACCTTTACTTTTGCATTTGTTGTTTTGAATTTATTAGAACATATGGGAGGAAAACCCCAAATGAGATAACTAAGAGCTCTTATACCTCATGATTGTAAAGACTAAATGAAGAGATTAGAAAGTTGAGATAAGAAAATGACATTTTCAGATTCTATAAGAAATTTTTTTTTGTATATGTTATAGAGAAAACGCTAGCTAAAGCCGGCCTTAATGAAGAAGTGAGGAGAGAATAGAATTGAATGATACAATCTGTTAATTAGTGACCTTGATAAGTATTTTAAATGAAGTACCTAAGCTGAAACAAAATTTTAAAAGTGTTCATTATATGATGAATTGTAGAACTTATTTAACAGTAAGATTAAAGTATTGATATATGATTATTTCATGTTAACATAGACATATTTGGAGTGAAAGTGATGATTTACATGGATAAACTTGAAAGAATAGAGACACTATGTTTGGCCAAGAGAAGAAAATGGAAGAAAACATCCCTTGTATGATGAACATCTTTAGAGAAACATGCAAGATAGTAGAAATTGAGTTTATACATAATATGATGATAGTTATTAGCTTGTGTTTAATGATTTGAAATAGAAATGATTGTGAATGATGGAATGAACACTTGGAAAGAATGGCCCATGTTTCGGCCACCATGAAAGATTTAGGAAAGAAAATCCTTAAAATATAAATACTTGAATTGATTGAATACTACTTAGCAATATTGTGATAAATTTAAATGAAATTATGGAAGTAAAGATGATCCTTGAATGTGTTTAGTAGAATTACATAAATTAACATACGTAGAACATATTATACCATGTTATAATAGATGAGAATTTGATAATATTATATTGAAAAACACAAAAGTATGCTTTGTAGAGAAAGGACATAGGTTCGACCATCTTAGAAGAAAATAGAAAAGAAAGGTTTTTTTATGAATATAATGATAATTAATGGATCCTCCTTAACAATATTCAATGATTGGGTGAAATTATAATAGATTGGAGACATTACATATTAATTTTACTTCATATGCTCTTGGAGATGAATTGTCATGTGGTCAATATCTATAAAATAGGTTAGGATATGATCTTTTAAGTAAAGAACTTGGTATTGGCTTTTATGCATGAACTTGGAAAAGGAATTACCTTAATAACTTAATTTTCACTAATAATTTCAGTGTCGCAATGACTCAGTTTTCGTTGATGATTTTCAATATAGTTGGAATGAATTATTTATTATAAAATTGTTACCATGCAAAATATGAATAATACACACACATAAAAATATATTTATATATGTACGAGTGCACATATATAGGTGTGTGAAAATAATCTTTGATGTTGCCTAAAGATAATTGTAATATCCCAATTACCTGGACAACACGTCAATCATAATATAGGAAAGACATTGTAATTATTTTTTTAAAACCAGATTCATGCAAGGTTCACACACATATATGCGTGCACTCGCACATATATTCATGCAAGGTTCACCGAAATTTCTACTGAGATTTCGGCATAGTTTCCTTTATAATTGGACATACCAAATTATTAATAATTGCCTACATTTCAAAGTCTTTATAACCATATAGGTCATTCACCTTAATACCCATTTCGTGTCATCTTGACCTCAAGAACATTCTCAACACCATACATACATTTTATCTTTCAGTATTGGTATCATATACATTCACAAGAATATAACTCAAAACATGCGCTAGAAAAAAAAGAACCTATTAAATCACTCATTCATGTTAATCCTAAGACGTGTGTGTGTATGTGTGTGTAGAGAGAGAGAGAGAGAGTTGATTAGTCTAAACACGCATAGAAATTAGTTATGAAAAATACTTAGTTATCATCTTACATAAGATATTTGTCTAAGGACTTCATTACATAAGACATACATAGATAGAATAACTTCATTACGAAGGAAAAAAGGTTTTTTAAGTTACATAATCTATTACATGCATAACAAAAGTTGATATAGGAATCAAATAAGAGCTTTCATTAATTTTTTTCTTTTGTTTTATTTCGAGTCTTTGTATCATCCTTATTTCATACGAATTCACTTTGCTACTTATGAAATCATAATTATAGTTTTTTTTGCTTGTTTTTATTACATTATTAAGTCACTTTATATATATTTGAATTGCATTACAATAGCCATTGACTTTGGTTCGTTGATTTCTAATTCCAAAATAACCGCAAGAAGATGAGTCGAGAAGTAAAGGTGTAGTGAAAACAATTGAGTGAAAAGCCTTGGATTGTGTTAAAAACAACAGTTGTGAGGATATATTTTTCTTGTTAGTAATAATTTTTTACAAATTCAAATTTATCTAAAAATCACAAGTTCGCGACACTAAAAGCGGATAACATCTTTCGAATGCAAGCTTTCATCCAACAACCTGAGCTTCTAACTAAGGTAATAAAGACATAGCTTCAATAAGACAACAAAACAGTGGGATGGATGGATTGAGAATAGGGGTTGATTTTGTTTACAAGGAAGTTTATTTTAATAGTAATGAACTTGACCTTTTTTTATTTCTAGTGTTTGTGTTTCTTTGTTGCAGGAGTTTGATGATGTGTTTCCTGATGAGATTCCTAGTGGATTGCCATCGATAAAATGGATCAAACATCAAATTGATCTTGTATCTGACACATCGATTCCTAACTGACTAGCCTATTAAAGTAATCTCGAGGAGACAAAGGAACTTTAGAAATAGTTAAAAGAATTGATGACAAAAGGTTATATTCAAGAAAGTATGAGTCCTTGTGTTGTTCCTATATTACTTGTACCTAAAAATGATGAAACTTAGAGAATGCGTGTGTTAGTTGTAGAGCAATTAATAACATAATTGTGAAATATAGACATTATATACCTAAGTTTGATGATACATTAGATGAATTACATGAGTCGCATATATTTTCAAAACTTGATTGAAAGAGTGGATGTCATTAAATTATTATTGCTACTGAATTTATTCGGCTTGTGTGAGATAGATTCTCGTAGTTTTTGGTTTTCTAACTAACTAAATTGATTTATTAAATATTAACTAGTTTCATTTTTTTTTTATACTTGAATTGATATTTTTTATGAAAGTTTTTATTTCAATAACATTGATATCATGGCTGGATTTGTACAAGTAGGGATGAGCAAAAAAATCGAAAAACCGATTAAACAGGAAAAAAATAACCTAAAAAACCGAACCGAAAAAAAACTGATTAAAATTTTAAAAAAACCGGCCGGTCCGGTTCGAATTCAGTTTTATAAGCAAAAAACCGAACCGAATGGAAAAAAACCGAGCCAAACAAAAGAAATCGAGCCAAACCGAAAAAAACCAAGCCAAAACCGAGCAAAACCGGTTTGACCGGTTTTTGTCCAAAAAACCGAACCGAACCGAAACCGGTCGGTTTGACCTGGTTTCGGATTTTTTTGAATTCAATTTGATTATTTTTTTTGATAAAAAATAAACCGAACCGAAAATGATCACCTTCTGTATACAAGTAATTTAGTTAAGAATAGTATTGATTTGACATCATGCATGACCTTAAATATCATGCATGCTTTTATAAGACTACCCAAATAAATTATCACGTGATTTAATTATATAACATGTACGGAAAAATACAAGTAAACTCTTTTAAACAGTTAAAAAGAACAAGTAGCAGTGAATTCATCTTTTATCACTTTTTTCATAATTGCACAACAATACATTTAAGTACTTTTATTATTATTATTATTATTATTATTATTATTATTATTATTGGAAAGAACTTTATAGAATGTTATGTAATTTATTACTAATAAAATATTTTTTAGTTTTTTAATAACCCAACATTTTTAATACAATGAATCATCTTTTTAGACCATAAATAATAAACCAAAAGAAGAAAAGGCCATCTAGAACTTAATATTGACTAGGTCAGGTGGGATTTTTTTTTGCAATAAAAAATGACAAAGTCAATCTAAGAAAAATATAGGTTCAATAATAGCTTTTAGTTTTAATGTGAAAGTGAATTTGAATTTACAACCGCTCATCCTTTCTATTTCCAATAATAATTTAAATTTATAAATCTTTTCCTCAAAATTATATACTATATTAATTCAATAAATAAAACCTCCTTATAACAACTAGGTGGCCCTATATAAACATAGCGTGGGTTGCTTTGAGCTTTTTGTAAGATTTTGGTTGGTATTGTGGTTTAATTATATTTTTTATTTTTTATATTTTTAAATTGTTTTGATATTCTGATGTTAAAAATAAATTTTTAAAAATAAAAAAATATTATTTTAATATATTTTCAAATAAAATTTATTTTAAAAAATTACTATTAATTAATTTGCATTTTCAGTTTTGCAGCCGAGTGAAAAAAATGGAAAAGCCAGACATTAATTTCGCATCTTACAGTTTCGCAGCCGAGTAAAAAAAAATGGAAAAGATGGTGGGCTCCTCAGCTCCTCAATAAAAGAGGAAGAACGAATCAAGAGAATATCGCAGTCAAATTGGATCTGCCAACCACGCATTTAATGTTTTTTTCAAATAATTTAATGATATAAATGCCAAGTAGTCATGTGTGGCTAGCAGTCTGGCCTAAAAAGGAAGAAGAAACGTGGAGCAGGCTGCAGAACTCATTGGCTGGCTGAAGCAATAAAGACAGGGATTGATGATTTACCTTGAAAGAACTCCTTGGAATTTTGTACCCACTAGAGGCTGGCTAGACCCACAATTAATGAGACGTCAAGGCACCAAATGGACCCTGAAAATGCCTCAAGTAGTACATTTTAACTTAATTTTGTGGAGATGAGCAGGTTCCGAATCTAGGCGATGGTAGCTGACGGCTGAAATTCTCCTGTGGTAGATTTAATGTCAATGAGAAATGATTAAAAAGAAAT
>Ga0325414_1009309_pt1 | contig 10360 bp, 4 predicted proteins | sample PopdelMetagenome_8_FD_206183 | JGI IMG/M metagenome (GOLD analysis project Ga0325414, IMG submission 206183) | Populus deltoides microbial communities from Bellville, Georgia, United States - Leaf-PdKOR-R3 | ecosystem: Host-associated > Plants > Phyllosphere > Phylloplane/Leaf | place: USA...
ACAGTTCAATGTCTAGACAGTAACAGTTCAATGTCTAGACAGTAATAGTTGGACATTAATAGTTGGATAATAACAATTCAATGTCTAGACAGTTATAGCTGGACAGTAACAGTTCAATGTCTAGACAGTAACAGTTGAACAGTAACTTTTCAAAGTTAGACAGTAACAGTTAGACTTTCACGTGAATACTATATGTAAGAATATAAAAGAATTGAGTCATGCGAACACTTGCACATTAAGATACTAACTCTGAAAATATACATGATATATATATGTATGTTATTATGAGGAAATGAACATGCATAGAAAGTAACGTATGAGTAATGAATGAATATGGATTCTCTATAATAATTGGTTTGAAGGAATCATAACCAAAACATTTCTTGTGATTCAGGAGGAGCAACCAGGATTGGATCTTCTGTTAAGGGAGGTCACGAGACAGGCGGAACAGGTGCGTGATTTTCCCTTCTATTTGCACTTATACAATTTAAAGTTCTTCTGGTGAATGCAATTACAATATATATCGTGTTCAATGTAAATAAAGTTTAGTATATTTACAAGATTAGTTTCGGCTAATGGCATCCGTGATAGGATTGCCGGGAAATGAATTACAAGGGTAGCTTGGGCTAATAATGTTCGCATTGGGACGCTTGAGAACAGTTGATAAGACTCGATTTGTAAAGGGTATCCATATTTGAATGACCCAGGGAAATTGATAAATATAATTGCCTAAGAATGTCTAGGTTGGACTTTGCAAAGTCACCCGGTTCATGCAAGTAAATAAGAGTATTCAAATTCAGAATATGCAAATGAGTGTTAATTGGGTTTAAATGATTTACAAGTAAAATATAAGTTTTCTGTTAGAATTCTTATGGATCCGATAGAAAAATTATACTTCATTCGTATACATTACATGAACATATATATATATATATATTATTAATATAATGGTATGTTTATTAATGTAACAGGTCCATCAAATATCCAGGGAGATCATTAGTTTAGGACTCTATTTTGTCAAGCTTATGTGAATATTTAACTTAAGCATAATGGAATTAACGCGTTTATGCAGTATGCTTTTGTGTAAACCTTGATGTATTTATAAAAGTTCAGCTTAGCATGTAGTACTTTAGTTATCTTGTAATTAACCCTTTTGAAATATTTAAGAACACTTATTATGTTGTAATTGTTCTCTTTGCATGTTAGTATTCCTTTTTCTTTTAAATTTTATGATATGATATGTGGGCTATGTTCATATTGAACTTACTCGTATGATATATATATATATATATATTGTGTGGATTGTATGAGGTGTTGAATAATGATGATTGAAATAAGGTCCCAAATTATGGGACCTTGTGATGATGGGTTGATTAAGTAAACTGGTAGTAGTCGATAACTTGGGATGTCTTAAATACAAACGAAATTCTGCCGAATTTTTGGTAGATTTCAGAAAAAAAAAATTACCCTCAAATTAAGAACATATGTTAGGATCTTTTAACATTGATCAAGTTGTATAGTCGGGTCTGTTATAGGTTGTGTACAAACGGATTCAACTCATTTAAGTCATTTATTGCTCCTTATTCTTGTTGGCTGGTCATACTGATGGTTTATAACTTGCCACCGAGATGTGTATAAGGCCGGAGTTCATGTTTTTATCTATGGTCATACCAGGTCCGAGTAGTCCGAGCCAAAATATAGATGTTTGTCTTTGATCATTGATTGATGAGTTGATGCAATTGCGGTCCTCCGGAGCTTTGACTTATGATATATCGAGGAAACATAAATTTTTTTTATGAGGGCGACTTTGATGTGAACTATCAATGATTTCCCAACTTATAGAATGGTTTCTAGTTGGAGCTTACATGGAAAACTAACATGTTCATACTGCATGGAAAACAAGAAGGCATTCACGCTAACAAACGGAGGTAAAGCTTCTTTTTTTTCCTGTCATCGTTGTTTCTTGCCAACGAATCACAAGTATAGAAAGAACAGAAATGATTTCTTTGTTCATAGAGTTGTAAAGGATGTTGCACCCCCGCATCTTTCTGGTGAAGAATTGCATGATGTTGTATCACAGTATGATGACATTGTGTTTGGTTGCCAATCAGGTAAGCAGAAGTTTCTTGGTTTTGGTTTGGCCCATAATTGGGTAAAGTGAAGTATTTTTTGGGAGCTTCCTTTTTGAAAGACAAATCTCCTCCGTCATAACCTTGACGTCATATACATAGAAAAGAACGTGTTTGAGAACATTTTCAACACCATTATGGATGTGAAGGGGAAGACAAATGACAACATCAAGGCTAGATTGGATTTAGCATTGTTCTGTAACCCTAAAAATATGGAGTTGATTTTTGATGGGTCACGGGTCGCAAAACCCAGAGCAAGCTTCATGTTAGAGAAAAATGCACAACTACTAGTCTATAAATGGCTTAAAAGTATGTGTTTTCTCGATGGAGATGTCTTGAACATATCAAGGCTGGTTAATATAGAAGAATGTAGATTATATGAAATGAAGAGTTATGACTGCCACGTGTTTATGCAAACACTCATTCCATTATTTTTTGACTTGATGGAGCATCTACCCATACATTTACCGTATGAAACAAAAGTTGGGGTACCGGTCCAATATAGATGGATGTATCTATTCGAGAGGTTAGATATTATAGTTGCAATGTAATTCATAATTTAAAGTTTTTTCACTGTTTATCTTAATTGAAAATTTTTGTTTAATTCCATGCACGTACTTGTTCAATCTTAAGAAAAAGGTTAAGAACAAGGCGCATGTTGAGGCTTTGATATGTAAGGCCTATATTGTTGAGGAGATCTCAACATTTATCTCGTACTGTTTCGAACCTCATTTAAGAACCAGAATCAATCGTGTTTCACGACATGATGATGGTGGTGAACGACATAATGATGGTGCCTTCAAGTGGGAACTTGTCAATTTTCTCCAATCCCGGACGACCCACACCTAAAAATGTCTTAAGGGGAAGATATTTGTCTGACATAAAATATAGACAAGCACACAATTATGTTCTATTTAACTATGATGAGCTGAAACCTTTTATTCAATAAGTATGTGTACTATTTAAACTTTGTCAAGAGTGTACTATTTATATATTGTGATATCATAAACTCATATAATTTAGAACAACCTTGTAGGCAACATCTACAATATTTATTGTCAAATAACTTACAGTTGACCGATTCCTAAATCTTTCAACTATAAGGTGAACAATTTGCCACGTGGTTCAGAATACATATAAGTACTATCACAAACTCATTATCTCTTGCAAGGTTATTGTACGTCAATATTGCAGAATTCTTGTTTATTGATTATTGTTGTACTTGATATACAAGGTTTATCAAATGAGAGTTAGTGCTGCTATTTCATTGTCTTTACTAAGTCTGGGCCTTAAAAGAAAAGTTAAGTGCTACAACGGGTATTTTTTTCAATGGATATGTGTTTCATATGGAAGAATACTGGCATGGAAGAAAAACATATAACAGCAATGTTTGTGTTAAGGGATCGACTTGTAGTGAGTTTGAAGTTGACTACTATGGTAAATTAGAAGAGGTCGTCCAATTGCAATATCATAGCGAGCAGAATAGAGTGTTTTTATTCAAATGTTATTGGTATGATACCAACTGAAAAAGGAATCAGAGTAGATCCTCATTATGGTCTCGTTGAAATCAACTCAAAAGCTAGACTCCGCAATGTAAACGATGTCTTTGTTTTCGTAAAGCAATGCCAACAAGTTTATTACACATACACCCCTTCATTTAGGAAGGACCAATCAAGAGTTGATTGGTTGTTCATTTTAAAAATAAAACCTAGGAGTCGTGTCGAGGTTGTTAAGGATGAGAACCAAGACAAAAGTGTGTGAGATGAAGTCTTTCAAGTTAGTGAGTTGGTTGAACCATATTGAGTTACTCCTTTGATTGACTTAGAAGAAAATTCAAATTTTCATATTTTCAATGATAGTTTTGTTGATGTTAACGTAGAGGAGTTGAATGCTGTTTTGAGCTCTTGCGGACAAGCAAATATCGATGAAGATGACGATGATATCCATATTGAAGAGTGAGATGGAGCTGATAACGATTCAATTGACGAAGAAGAAGAAGAAAATTCTGACTAACTATTAGAACACGAAAGTGTAAAGCATTTTTTTAATAATGTAATATTATGTATGATATTTTGTAACACAAAATATTTATTTTATAATTGTTTACTGTTGTTATTGTGCTGTGCGAGAAGTTTGCAATTTAAGTATTTACAGGAGGATAAATAGACAATAAAAACATAATCTGTCATGCGAAATGCGCAATCACCGATGTCGATACAGAAGGACACATTCCGTCGTTATTTTACAAAGAGTTGCAAAATATTTACTGCATTTGCCACAATCACCGACGTCCATACAGACGAACATCATCCATTGGTATTTTACCGAAAGTTGCAAAACAGAGTTCTATGTCGGTGCAGTTGACAAATACCGACAGACTCACCGATGGAATGTGCAAATTCCAAAGCATGGGCATTAATGGCTCTCTGACCACGTGTATATACCAACAGACAGCAAAAAATCTGGAGGGCCATTTAAAAATTTTAGTGTGAAATTCAAAATTTACCGATGGACATTTTAAAATTCACTGACAGAAGAATTAAAAATAATATTATTTAAATATTCCGTTGGTGAAGTCGTCGGTAAAATTGCAGTATAAAACCCAACGCCCACCCCCCCTTAGTTCATTTATTCTCTATTTCTCATTTCTTCTCCGTTTGCGTTTTTTTTTTCCTCTCTCATTCACTAGGGATTTTTGTTGTTTTCATTGTAATCTTCAACATATTAAAAGGCATGTATTCTCCTTTCTTTTTTCTTTTTTTTTCTTTGTTTTAGTTATTGTTATTTTTGTTGTATTTTTTGTTTTTGTATATTGTTCATAGATAAAGTTTTAATATTAACACACTATTAAGGTAAGCATTTTTCATTCCTAAAGTCTATAGTTTTTTTTACTTGTTCAATCTATTTTATTGTCTGTATTGCCATAATAATTGAAAATTTTGTTGAATTTTAATTGTTATTGTTGAATTTACCTTGGAAATGGTAGTTGAAAATATAGAATTAAATTTATTTATTTTATCTCAATTTTATTATATTATTGCTTGTTATGTTTTTGATTATTTTCATTAATTTTAATTGCTATTTATGAATTTCTATAAATGTTAGTTGAAAATATATAGATGTTAAATTTGTATAGATGTTAGGTTATATATAAGATTTTTCAATGGAGTCAATTGGTTTGTGGTTATTGTTAATATTTACAGGTTTGAAAACTTTGGATAGTCTCTAGTATAGGGGAGGTGCTACTGAATTTGTTTAAATAATCAAATTTAATTATGTACTATTCGTATAAATTTATGTAGATGCGTAAAATGAAATCAACAGCACGTCGTCAGCATATAGTTGCAGCTAGTTCTTCTAACAGCGAGGATGACTTATCCTTAGGTGCCAATCAAGAAGAGGCACCTGCGCCTACTTGCGATGTTGCCTCTTCCAACGCGGTTTCACAGCGCAGAGGCAGTGTGCCTTCACAGCTAGGTCAATTCACCTGCAAATACCAGGCACATTTGAAGGATGACCTTTTAATGTAAGTTTGTTTCGGTTTTAGTTTTTTATATACTTATAACATAATTTATGAACAACTAATTAATATTTTATTATTTTTATTTATTTTCAGGTTCGCAAACATTGAGGCCTCCCGAGTAATAATATCGGCTTTTAAATCGTCGATGGAGGTTCCATTATTTCAATGGAGTCAGGTTTCCAAACATCCTGATTGGAGACCTAATATCGATGTATGGTTTCGAAGATTTCAGGTAGGTGTTAACTTCTAATTTCCAACTTATTTTTAATAAATTATTTTTATAATTTTATATCTCGTACTATTTTATTTTAAATAAATTATTTATACACAACACAAATTCGAGTGGGATAGCACGCATGATAATGTTGCAAGAAGGGTGTGGGAGAATCAAGCGGCAACTAGGTAACATCGAAAACAATACAATTTTTGTTTTATAACTATATATTTTAAAATCTAATTTGTTACTATGGAAGTAGATTGCGTAGATTGCGTGATTTTTGGTATGACATAAAAAAGCCAAAAAATATGCGAGATAACGGTCTACAAGGTTGGAATGACATGGCGGTTTGGAGGGATTTCAAACCGCCATACATCCCGAGGGATATATAGCCGCAATATATTGAGCACATGACGTCTGAGCAGTTCACACAAAGCTCATAGTCTGGTGTCGACAACCGGAACTGACAAATTCATGGTTCGGTGACCACGCACACCGGCGGCTCCATTTCGTTCAGTGCACATGCGAGGCAGATGATAAGATTAATTTAAATGAAATATATTGTTAATTAATTTGTTGTTACTTATAAATATATTTAACTTGCAACATTTTTTTTCTTACAGGCTACGTCTCTTGAACGTGAGGCAAGCTCAATGGAGTTGTTTGTAGAGACGCACATGCGGAGTGAAGACCGTCAAAAAGGGGTGCAATAGTTCGTGGACAACTGCGCTCAACACTTCGTTGTATGTTCATTCAATCATTTTATTTTGTAAGTTATTATTTTCTTTAATTGAATATGGTGATTTCTTTTTTAATTTTCAAGAGACCTATAATAGCTGGTTGAGGGAGAGATATGGGGACGATCCTCCGACCCATCTGGATTTCGATCCGGATTTGTGGATAGAGATAGGATCGTCTGGTGGACCCGATAAAAATCAGGTGTACGGGCTCTCCAACACTACGACCTAGAACTTGCGGGCAACTCATAGTGTCTCAACCGATGGGAGCTCCCAATCAGTATCGAGCACCCAGTCTGAGGAGTTTATGACCTTGAAACAACAATATGAGCGACTCTCGACATATTTTGAACAACTCCGCTAAATGGTCATGGACATTAGATCTAAGATGGGTGATTATACATGAGCGCCTCCTTTTTTGTCGTTTGGTCCTGGGAACAACTGGCCTCCTCATCCAGCTCCGCCATTATTATAGTTTAATTTTTTTTGGAAATACATTAAATTTGTAATGAATATTTGGATGAATATTATTTAACATTATTTTTATATTTGTAATGTTTAATACAATTTTATTTGATTAATTGATTTTTTACTTTTAATCTATATAATTTTATATTATTTATTCTAAATAATTTTTTTTTAAAAAAATATTTTTAAATTAACACTAACGGAGTTCCATACAGGCCTAGTTCGTTGGTATTTTACAAAGAGTTGCAAAATATTTACTGCCCATGCCACAGTCACCGACGGACAAAGACCGTCGGTATTTCACAGAGAGTTGCAAAATGTTTACTGTCTATGCAACAATCACCGACAAAAAGTCTGTTGGTGAGTTACCGTGGGAAATACAGATAGAATTAGTCCGTTGGTATATTTCTAGCGGCAATTTGTTTGTTTTGGCACGCTTTTTCCATCTGTACAACCGTCGGTGTTTTTTTTTACCGACATAAATAGCGACAGAAATGAGAATTACCAATGATCAATATTCTAACAGACGGTTTCCGTCGGTAACGTTGTTGGTAAAAAATTTACCGATGGAGTGTGCGTCTTACACCGACGGAAATATACCGTCAGTAAAAATGTTGAATGTTATAGTGGTTTAACACAAACAAAAAAAAAACCTTTTTTTTCTCTTTTATTGTTTATGGAGTATGGAAAATTATAGTTTATTCCCAAAGTTTTTTTTTTAGTTTTTGTCCCCATATATATTTTCTAGGGTTGAATGTTAGAGTCTTAACCTCATTTATTTGTTTTATATTTTAATTATTATAATTCGAGAGGAAAGAGAAAATTATCAAAAAAAAAAAAGTAAACATAAAATTTTGACTATCCATATTTTGATAGTAAAAGAAACTGATTTTATTATCAACATAGCACGCTATATGATTGTATAGTGTTTATTTACAATCCTATTATTTTTAGTAAAATTGCTAAAGATAATAGTAGTTGTTTATTATTATTATTTTTTTTATTTTTATTTTTATTAATGATTGTAAAATAAAATAGAGTTTTATAATAATGGATAAATTAAAATGTTTTGTTTTTCAATTATTTTTATCTTTTGCGTTATATTTTAAAAACTTTTACCACAATTTCTTGTTTTTTTTTAAAGGACTCTTGAATGCTACATGGTATGGTCCCAGACTGAGACCGTGCAAAGATTTCTTGGTCCCATAAATATTTCTGATTGGTTAACTTTACCAGTGATTTGGCATTTTCTTGGCTGGCAGCTGCTTTTGAAACTTTTTCCCTCGCCTTTAGCAAATAATTTCTGGACTGATTTGATTTTTTATCTTGTCTCGTACGTAGCCTTTGCCAGCATGTTCACAGGGTGGAAAGTATGAATGCACTCAGACAAAAATAAGAGCGAAAGACGAAGAACACAAGTCTGGTCCTTTTCCTTTTCCTTTTCCTTTCACTGGTTTCGGTGCTGTCCCGTCCCCTCTGCTTTTTTGTCTACAGAGCCCAAGTTCAACGTGTTTCGCATTGCTCAAGACCTCGTCGTCCGCGGAAAAGAAGACTCTAGGATAGAATTTTTGTTTTTATTTTTAAATTAATATTTTTTATATATTTTTATATTGTTTTGATAATCATAGTTTCTACGTTTGATCGAGTAAAGAAGATTGATTTAGAGTTTAATCGAATTTTAATTCGAAATTAAATTAGTTAAGTTGTTGATCGTTTAACTTTTTTAAAAAAAATTATTTAAACTAAGAATCAAATCTTGATAGCTTCTGTTTTAAATAAAAATGCTTTGTCAACACACTATTTTAACACATTTGATAGAAATTGATTTTAATATTATATATTTATATCTATATATATTGTTTAAATCAAGAAAAAAATGGTTAAACTACGGAGACTTGGGATACGTAAAGGAATTTATTCTCTTTTATATCATAACTAACGTCAATTTTTTTTTTTTTTTATTGAAGTCCATTTGAAAGGAAAGATTGGATGGGATTAGAAATCACATATGTTTGTTTTTTGAAATTTATTTTTAAAAAATCACTTTTCAAACTTTCTTGTATTTATTTACCATAAAAAAAGTTATTCAATAGAAAACACTTTCCAGTAAAAAAAAAATTTAACTTGGTTTTCAGGAAAGTGTTTTCCTGGAAAATTTGAACAGAAAACACTTTTTGAAGGTTGTGAAAAATTTAGAAATGTCATATTATATCAAATTTAGTCCTCAAATTTTTGATTGCTATATATATTTTGTTTTGAATATTTATTTTTCAATTTCATCTCTTAAAATTTAATTTTTATATTAACTTTGGTCCTCATTTTTATAATTGTTATTTACTTTTTCCTTATATTTTTTTATTGAAATTTTTTATATATCAAATTTGGTCCTCATTCTTTTGATTGTTACTTATTTTGGATCTTATGACTCGATCCATAAACCCGACTTTAGACCTATAAAGCCCACGTGCCGGCCATTTTGTTGCAAGGCCCATTATGACTAGAAATTATTCCCATGATGTAAAAAACGTTGTTCCTGTTAAGAAAAATAATCTTTATATATATATATATATATGCGCTACGGAAAGCAAAGATAACAAGGTGCAGGGGTGGATATGCAATACATATAGTGTGTGTGTGTATAATTAACATTTACCAATGTATACACATATAAATTCTTTATTATTTTTTATATAAAAAAAACGATTCAACCAAGAACATTGGTTAAATTTTGAATGAATATCAAGAATTGTTATATATAAAAGGATTTTAATTTATAATCATTTGATGAACCTGAATGAAATATCATATTAATTAACCATCAAAATCAATCCAAGAAAAAAGTATAAAATAGTGTTATATATTTATATTTTCTAATTCAATATCATAGGATTCCAAGCACATATATATGTAGACAGTTTGATCCGAAGAATGATGTGATATATACTGTAGGTACAAACAATTAAACTCGAGATTGGTTTTTTGCTCAGGTTCCCAAGTAATATATATTTGTTTTTTATTAACGTGGATGTTTGGCTAACTTATATATATCGATTAATTCTACATACCTGAAAATTAACAAACATATAAATTTTTAATAATTTTAATATTTATAAAATTCAAATTGATAATCTCTATAAACAAACTCTGAAATATACTCTTCTTTCTATTGGTTCAACGCATGGCTACATATTTTTACACTTTCCCTTACTTTTAACTGGTTCTTCTGTGATATATTTACTTTTTGCATCGTAGGGATGAAGGAAACAACACGTTCAATGCCAGGCAC
>Ga0325414_1009311_pt1 | contig 10358 bp, 8 predicted proteins | sample PopdelMetagenome_8_FD_206183 | JGI IMG/M metagenome (GOLD analysis project Ga0325414, IMG submission 206183) | Populus deltoides microbial communities from Bellville, Georgia, United States - Leaf-PdKOR-R3 | ecosystem: Host-associated > Plants > Phyllosphere > Phylloplane/Leaf | place: USA...
AATATCTCGATTAATTATTAAATTTTCATGGTCTTTAAATAACTTTAATAAAATAATATTTTTGTTTGGTTTTGATTTAAATTTTAAATTTAAATAATATCTCGATTAATTATTAAATTTGCATGGTCTTAGGGTAATAATTTATAGAAATTTAAATGTAATAAGTTTTCCAACATTTAGAAACTAACCTGTAATTGCATTGAAAACTATGTATCGAAAAAAAACAAAAAACAAAAGGAAACTTGGAGGGTAATTACGATTCGGATGAGATTAGGCAAAGAAGGGTCGGTAAAAATTTCTTTAGAAATTATTAGGGTAGAAGATTTTCGGTTCGGTTCGGTTTTTATTAAAAAAACTAAATTAAATTAAAAAAAACCGAAACCAGTTCAAACTAACCGGTTTCGGTTCGGTTCTGTTTTTTGGATAAAAACCGGTTCAAAGAGGTTTGGCTCGGTTTTTTTCGATTTGGGTTCGGTTCGGTTCAGTTTTTTCTGTTTCAGGTTTATAAAACAAAAACCAAACCGGTCATTTTTTTTAAAATTTTAATCAGTTTTTTTCATGATTAAATTTTTCAGTTATTTTTTTTATGTACTCGGTTTTTTTATGATTTTTTAAACGTGTTTGGGACTTTAATTTCCATCAAAATCCATGGAGAAAGAAAGGGATCCAAGATTGTCAAGGGAACAAATCCCAGAACCGTAATCCATCACACGGTTGTGAACCCTCAAAAAGTCAGCACCATTGGTCCACCGAGAACACAATAGACAACGCCTATAGTAGCACTGAAAGCCATGAAGATTAGGTTAGGTAACGTGGATTGAATTTGTTGATATTTATATTTATATTTTATTTATTATTTATTAAATAAAAAATTTAGATATTTATAAATTATTTATTAGATTTTGAATATTTAATGGATATCTATTATTATTTATTTATTAATAAATAATAAAATATATGTTATGTAAATATTAAAGTACATATATATTATATTGTATTAAAAAAATCTAAATATTCCAAAAATATATTTACATAATATAAATATATATTCCAGGTTAAGTTTGGGCATATTTTAAATCAAGTTTAACAATATTTATAAGTATTCTAATATTCTAATATAAATATTTATAAGTTAAATTCAATTACATTTTGAGTCAAGTTTGACAATATTTATATCATATTTATCGAGTCCAAAAAAATACTCACTAATTTGGCTTGATTTATAATCCATTGTATTTATATTAAAACTGTCGTTCCTAATGAAAATATTAAACAATGCTTTATTTAGTATTGTAGTATATTTTTGTTTTTTATATTAAACCTCATGTATAATTACATTTTAAATTTTAGTTTTGTAAAAGTTAAAATAACCAACTTTTAATTTATGAAGATTTACTTTTTATTTTATTTACATACAAAAATGCATCTCATAATATTTTTAATTAAATATATATTTTTACTTAAATTTTTAATAATAAAACTAAAAATATTTTTTAAAACTACTTTTTTTATCAGCAATATAGCATGATAAATGGTTCTGATGGATGGGGGTGAAGGGATGGAGGAAACACCAAAATTCGGGCCCAGAAAATTCAAAAGCCTTGAATGTTACAAGCTCAATCTCTTACTAACAATTTTTTACTCCTATGGCCAAATCTATCTCTCAAGACTCAAGATTGCAGTTCAACAACCAAATCCCTTCTCCTCCTCAGTGGAATGAGAGATTTCACCACCTGTTATTTGGTGGCTTGACCTTGTAAATACGAACAATCCAATTAGATGTCGTAAATGCCTCTTCCAAGTGTTCAAGTTTAATGTCCTTGTTTCCAATTTCGACCCCCCTTGCTCGATCATACCTGCCAAAGCACAGATCAATTACAAAAAAGAAGAAAAAAAACAAAAGGAATGATCAACTTCACAGAACGAAAGAGAGTCCAAACAGTAATCACGAGGTAGTCACTTCCAGAAATGCTCCAAACAACCACACCCAGTGCATGTAAATTCTAAACAAATTGAGAAAGAAGGCAAGGGATGTTGAGCTTACCCTGGAGGTTTCCCATATTCTGTCACCAGCTCTCCAAATCGATAGTAGGATAGCTTGTACCTATTCACCAACAATACATGGTATAACTTCTCTAAACTACAAAAATCGAACCGCGCTGGGTGTATAACTTCTCTAAACTACAAAAATCAAACCACGCTGGGTAACACGTGATCAATATATGATCATAATTCACTGAAGCTAGACTTTCTCAATGTTGGAACTCAAATTTTTCCTTGGTTCACAATAATGTCAAAGGTCAAAATAGCAGATCAACTAAAGTAGCGCTGTAGAATTATCAAGAAAGACATAGTTACAGCCAAAAGTATTAGATGTATCAAAGGCATGAAATTTTAGAGGAAAATGAAAATATAAAGATTCAAAACCAAAATATTGGCAAGTAATTTTGTGTGTAGGACGAATGCATCTTTTACTATAAGGCATGTTTTGACACAGAAAAGAAGGGCTGTTTTGGTACAGCTATTAAAATAAGTTGGCATGACAACTAATGTAATGGAGAAATTTGCATGAAAAAGACATCCAGATAAGACTTATATGAGTGTAAATCTTTATGATTCTGATGTGGGTATGCAGTGCTCAAATCAGAATTCCATATCCTATAATGAATGAAAGATGCAATGAGAATACAGAGGAAAGGCACCTTCAAACTCCTCACTCTCACAAACTACATGATATCCGACAATTTTTGCAGTCTCTATAGGAAAAACTTGAAAGGAACCATATTTCAGTTTATACGAGGGGAAAAAAAGAATAAATAACAAATACTAAAACATAAAACAAGACTAATCAAGCAAATTTGAAACACGAATAAGAAACAGCAACTTACATGAGACAGTTCAACATCTTGGGAGCTGCACCTTTGTCAACACGATACTCTCCATTGACAAGATAGTCGGGTTCCTTAATTACAGGGAATACTCCGCCTCCAATTCTCACCATCCATAAAAACCTGGTGCAAATGAATAACTTTATTAGATACATGAAAAACTACAATACCCACAAACATTAAGAAGATCGGTGTTATCAAAGTTGTTGCCCAGAGAAGCTCATAAACCAGAAATGAGAATAGCAGTTCAGACCATAACTCAAAGCTTCAACAATCAATCCAGCATAAGAAATGTTCCACACAGTCTAAGGTTTAATATGGGAGGGAAAATGAATTTAAGATGGGATCAACTTCTGAATTTAAGATTACATGAAGCCACTCCTGCCTGAACCAATTAGAATATGGTTCAACGGTCAGGTAATGTCAATGGCATATGCTAAACTTTTCAAATTCAAGTTGTTTAGAAGAACGCCAACTATGGACTGTAAACTGATTCAGGATCTTATAAAATGCAGATCATGTTCAATTAAAAACATTAGAGCCTTACTTGTTGATATCATCAGAAGAATAGCCTGTAACACCCCCAAAGACAACTAGCACATAATCCACATCAAGTGATTTCATTATCTCATATGCCTCATCTTCATAAGATGACATTGCACGGCCAACAGTGGCAATGTGTGTATTGTTCCAGGTATTATTGTCAACAATAACTGTTCTGTTTCCCATGGCAGTGATCTGATACCCATAATCCCACCATGACATCACCTTAGCATCTGGAGGAGTATTCTGTCGAAGCCAAAAGTAAGCCTCACGGTAATCATCAAAGATCACCCTGTTACCATGGGCACCCCTTGCAGCCAAGACAATTGAAGGAGAAGAGTAGGCCTCTGATGTAACCCAGGTACAATGTATGACATACCTACTGAGCAAGTAAAATACACCCAAAAGCAATGCAATAGCACCATTTCTTTGAAAAGGTTGAGACTGATCAAGCAAAGCCTGCTCACACATCAAATACAACCAGCATTATATAAAATAATAACCAGAATAAAGCAAAAGGAAACCTCCCTCCAATACAATAGCACTCAATAGGAGTGTTATTCAAAAAGTTGTATTGGTCCAAATGTACTGGAGAGGGTAATGACCATGACCAAATAATGGCAGCATTACTGAAATCAAAGCTTCATAATTTAATCAACGCTATAAAGTAGCTATCAAAAATCACTTTCTTGCCAATTCCCAGTGAAGGAGTGGCTGATAACATTGACATCATCATATAAATGCAACTCCAAACTCTTAAACACAAGGCAATTAACAAAACTACGAGACAAGAACAGCAATGCAAACCAATAGCTTCATTAGAAAACACCATCAGCAAAAACTCTTTGACTAAATGGATGGGTTGTCTTGAGAGCAGCAAGTCCTAGCATAAGTAAAATATATAAAAAAGAAGTCACACTAATAGTACGGACTCTTAAAGCAGAGTTGAGCATGGCTGAACAATAATGAAAGGTGTCCTAAAACCAACTTTAGACATTATCCCACATGCGATGCAGAATAGCAAATTATTTAGATAAGTTGGTTTTCCAATATAGATAACAAGCTCATTGGCAACCAGATTCTGTCAAGCATCTAATTTGTTAAGGACAGTTGACACAGACAAAGAGGATATAAATATTCATTTCAGCAACAATACAACCAGTCATCTTCACAACTAATCAAAAGAATGGAGGGGCAAAAAAACTCAAATCAAGTGTAAAGAACTTACCTTAGAAGAAGCCTTTCCACCACCTGTTCCCTTAGTAGAACCAGTTTGGGAAACCTTGCTCTTAGTCCTTAACAACATAGTCTGATCCTTTATAGTGGCAGAAACAGCAATGGCACCAATTAAGCATACCGCAGGTGTAGCAACAAGAATTAACCGAACCATGACACCAGCAAAATACATGCTTGTTAGGCCATACATAACAATGAATATTGTGGCATCTGACAGCCGCTTGAAGCAGAAATACAGACCAGCAGGGAAAAGGAAAAGGAGGATGTGGAAATCAAACATGAAAGATGACCAAGCTGTTGGCTGATGCTCAGAGACAGATGCAATGATGGGGATGTGATCCTTAGCATATGTTGGATCCAACAGAGAGTAAAATCTGCCAGTCCACGGTGAAATATACCCGGATGCTGTGCCAACTCCAAGAGCAAGAGCACCTACACCCACTGCACAGGTCACAGTAATCCTCAAGAAGGCTTCAAACAACTTTTTATCATTTAGCAGATACTTAACCCAATCTAAGAAATAAAACACCTGAAAAAATAGTTCAGTGTTAGTGCATATCCAAAGAAAATGAGCGTTTTTGCTCTGACTAACATAGGCAAAGCCTATAATGGCAATATAAGCTACACAAATATCATATACAGTAACATAAATCTAAGAAATAGAGTTGAAGGCTCCACAAGCATCAAACTTTCACATTTTTGTGAGTATCTGGCAAAATCAAGCAAATGGATTAGATTGAGAGACTAAAGCAAAACAAATGACATGTTTAAACTGTGAAGACATCAAAACAAAAAACACATTCGAATTTCAGTAGTTCAACACTAGTAACAAAATCCCATTCTTAAGCTCAAGATAACAACAATATCAATTCAAGGACTGCCAATTCATAGTGCTGCATTTAGAAAAACCTTTTGTTACTTGGCCTCATCCTTATCTACAAGAAACCCAACATAATAGAAGCAATTAAGGCAAACTACACAAATCCACTTAAAATCATTACAGCAAGTAGTAAGTAGTGAAAGAAAAGATTTAAGCATCAAACCTGCATCAAGAAGAACACACCCATAGCTGCCATGTGCTCACCGGACTGCACATGTTGAAACCCCACAAACCGAATCTGCATAGCAAGCAACATTCCCAACACATACATACAATTATAGGCCACATACAACCTCATCGAATACCTCCCGGTAATCAGCAACACCAACACATAGAGCGGTATCAAATTAATAATAAAAACATAACCTCCCCAAGCAGAAACCATATAAAAATACCCAAAAGCCGACGCCAATCCCCACGCTAAAGACCCCGTATTCACTGCCTTAACAAACAAATAAAAAGTCAGCAACAATGCGAAAATCGCAACCCCTTCATTATCATAAGACCCTGCAACAGATCGCGATATATAACCAGGACAAATCGCAATCAAAACAGCAGCAACCAACCCAGCACCAGTGTCCCATATCTCTTTGCCGAAAAAATACGCAACAAGCGTAGTATTCGACGCAAAAAACGGTGCTGTCAACACACAAACTTCGCGAATATGAACAGCAAAACGTAAGAATCGCAAACCCCAGTACATAATGGCTGCAGTAACCATCAATCCAGGATAAAGGGTTCCTCCAATGATACGTCCAAGAGGGTACCAACTCTCGGAATCGAACCAATTCCAGAATTCATAAAAACCCTTTTGAGTTAAGAAAAGGGTAGTTCGATAATTGAAGTAAGGATCAAATTCATGGATCATTGACTCGTAACGTAAGACACTAAACAAACGAGTGATAAAAGCTAAAACATAGACTAAACAGAGTATTGAGACACGGATCAGGAGTTCTTGTTGTTTGGTCTTGAGTTTCAGTGATTTGAGCGATAGTGTTGACAGCAGATCCGATTTAAGAGACATTGATGATGGTGGTGCTGATGATTTTGTTGTGCTGCCGTTTATGGGTTCTGTTTTGGTGATTGCCATGGTTTGTTTCTGGAGAGAAATTGAAGAGGGGCTTGGTGATTCTTATGGTTTTGGCATTTTTAAGGTTTCATGATAGTGGTGTGTGGAGTTTGAGCTTTGGGGTTTTAAGGAGAAGTGATGTGATGTTATGTTTTCTTCTTCTTCTTTTTTAGTAAAGCCCTAATACATAGTAGAGAGTGTGATTAGAGTAGGGGCTAATTAAGTTTTGTTTGGGGAAGTAAGGGTTAAATGAAGTTTAATGATAATCCAAGTGGATTAGACATGGGATGGATGATTTGTCAATTTATGATTAGCATATTCTAGGATAAAGGAAAGAGACCAAGACTTTTTTTATTTGAGATCTTATTTGCTAGAAAAAATAAATAAATAAATTAGCGAGCAAGATAAATAACATCTCTCTCTCTCTCCTATAAACACCCAGCACCGCCTACCATAGGGACCGCCTATCCATCTCCTCCCGTCGACGAATGGCTGCCCAGTATCCCCCTTTATTTTCCGACGGACGAGTAGCCCCCTCTCCTCTATTTCTAGGCCAAAACATCTTATCCGCCACCAAAACCGACCATCAAACATCACCAACCACTGTGACCCACCTTTTTCTCTCCACCAAAACACGTCTAGCCCAAAAATAAACAACAGTGGAGAGAGAGAAAGGATATATGATGGAAATCGACTCCGATCTCCCTCCTAGAGTGATGGTGGTCGTAATCACTGGCATTGGAGTGACAAGGAGTGGGAGACATTGTTGGTCAACCCCAAAATGCACCAACAGTCATGGTAGCGCGTGGGTCCACCCACCACTACTATTTCAGTTTAATACATGAAGTTGAGAGGATTGAGTTATTCAAAATACAATAGAATACATATGGAGAAAACCTAAAAAATTTCTTAAATTGGTGATGAAAAACTAAAATAAAATAACCAGAATATACAATAAAATTGCTTATGGTGGCTTTGTGATTTATGTTAAGTATGGTATGATGTTGGTGTTGGAGACTTAGATTGTTTTATTCGATTCCATTTTGAGTACATAATTACAGCCCAAACCAGAAACCAAAGTGACTATTCTTGTAACTTGTAAGCTCTGACAATGGAGAATTTTATTAAGAGATTGAATGAATTGTAGAGGGGCTGACGCGACATGAGACGTGCTTTGTTTATCTTCTTGCTTGTTCCCTCTCAAGCATGCTTATACAACTCGGTCCGGGCAGGTAAATCTAGGATCTCACTGTTCTAGAATTGGAACTGAGTGGAATTAAAACCGAGTTGGGTTAAAAAAAATATAAAAAGAAAAATTCAATAAAATTTGTTTGACCCAGTAAAACCTGGTCAAAAACCTAGTTAAAATTCGTTAATTTTTGTTTTTTTACTAAAATAATATTGTTTTGATTTTAAAAAAAATTAACCTAAACGACCCGGTAACCCGATAAAAACTTAGAACCCAGACCTTGAACCGGGCCGGTTACCAGGATCTGAAAACTATGGTCTCGAGTCTTGAGCATTGCCCTCATGAGAAGAGTCAAATCAAGTGAGGGATATCTTCTACATAAAAACAATGGCCATAAGCTCTCGAGTTATGGATGATTGTCTCTCAAAACAATTATGAAAACTGAATTGTCAAAGAAAACAAAGTCAGGAAGCTGAAGCACACAGAACGATGACATTCATTGGCAAACATGTGAATGCAGCACTCGTCACTCGAGGTATGGGTGTGAGCTCTCGAGCTTAAACTTGCTGTCATGATGGTCCCAAAGCTATTGTGGAATCACAAAAAACCATCATAGAAAGCTTCACGAGAAGCTCAAGAACACAACAAACTCGAAATTGGAGATTGGACGAAAAACAAAATCAAAAGATGCAGAACCAGCAAGTGGGAAAGCTAACAGCAGATCGAGGTGTAAAATCAGCAGTACCAAAACTCTTGTATGATAGGGCAAATGTCGGAAGGAAAATATCAAGATGTGGTTGAATGGACTCCAGATTGCATGAGCATGAGAAGAATTAAAACAAAATAACAAGGCTATGATCTCTAATCCAGCAGGCATCACCCAATGAGAACACGTACATTGGTAGATCAGCACCATCGGGATCGCCACGCAGCTAAGTTTTCCTGTTTCATCTTCCAAGAACAGCACCTAGTGGTCACCATGGACTCCAAAAATGCCATCTCAGTTACTCCTTAACAAGAAAACAAAAATAACAGTAAATAAAATTGTTCTGTATATAATAGAAACTACTGACAAGGACTTAATTTGTATCAAACAATAAACTGAAAAGTTATAATAATGTGTCTTGAGAACAGATTATAAGCACCCTCCTGCATTCAGCTATTCTCCTTTAGCAATATCTTGGATCGAAACAAAGGACGGTCTTGCAAGCTTTTTCAATAACAAATTGTTTTGGTCCAAGAATCCTTGACGCCATACTCTTTCATAACCCATGTACAAAATTCTTTAGGGTTGGTATGTGTGGAAACCGAGATGCAGAGACGACCTTCAACAACTCCCAAACTTATTAACCGGCGAACTCGGTCACCGGAACATTGTAGAGGTAATGGAAACTGCCTATACTGCTCACTTTCAAAATCAAAAACACATAGAAACCCATTTGGGCCAAAATAGTAGTGAACTGTATGCAAAGATCCATGCAAAAAGGCACCACCATATCTATCCAGTCGACAAACCTTGCTAGGAGCATTTCCAACGCTTCTCCGCTGTCCCGTGTCGATTGTGTATGTTTCAGCACTATACCATTTGTAATTTTTTCCATAACAGAAGAGTTGAATTACTTTGTATCGTTTGCTCAAAGCACTGATTCCGAAACCCAGACTTATTCTGTGCCTTTCTTTCTTGGATGTTCTTGGAATGGTGATATACTCGTCTAGAAATGGATTGCATACGCAGACACTTTTATAGCCTGTATGTTGAGTGATTTCTAAGCAAAACAACCCATTGAGAGAACCGATAACATCGAAATTATTGCCAGGAAACTTGCATTTATCAACCGCGGAGTGCTGATGTTGGAGTCTGTTCTTTAAATAACAATAAGCTATATGGTTTATTAAATCAAAACTGGAAAAAAAAAAAAAAAAAAAAAAGGCTTGATGGGTGAAAGAGCAACTTGATGCAGTCCCTAACCAAGAGAAATTGGCGACACTTGTTATACAATATATTAAAATAATAATTCAACACATCAAAATCAATGTTATTTCATGTTAAATACACTTTTAAAACTCATCTCAACGTCAACTTGGATCTTATATGTTATTAATCCTCAACTATAATCCTCATAGGAGTAAATTTCTGATATACATAGGATACCGATTCCTGGCACTAATTGCTCAAGCAGTAGAATAATTTTTGATATCTCCGAAGTAGTGAAGGAAAATTTAAAACATGTAGGAAAACAACGATTACTATGATAATTGGTGGGTACATTGTTTGTTGGTTTGGAAGGTTCTAAAACCCTAAAGCAAATATTTGGGCAATAAAAAAAAAAAAAAAAAAGAGTTTCATCAATGATAGAAGCAATAACATACAATTTATCTTTTGATATCAATCCATGTCGAACCTTCTGTCCCGCTGCAAATTTCTCAAAGGGCAGAACAAAAATCTTCTTTTATTCGTAATAAACCCATCACTGTCACATGCTTGGCTGTGAGGAAGATGGAAACCACCAAAACTATCAAGATTTTTCTTTTTTTGGTTACACCAAATTATCA
>Ga0325414_1009314_pt1 | contig 10356 bp, 9 predicted proteins | sample PopdelMetagenome_8_FD_206183 | JGI IMG/M metagenome (GOLD analysis project Ga0325414, IMG submission 206183) | Populus deltoides microbial communities from Bellville, Georgia, United States - Leaf-PdKOR-R3 | ecosystem: Host-associated > Plants > Phyllosphere > Phylloplane/Leaf | place: USA...
AACAGTGAAACATAGCAAGTTACAACCACCCAAAAACTTAATATAGTATGCAGAAAGTCTCATACTATATTTTAAAATTATACCAATATATCAAAATGCTATTAAAATCACAGCCCCCCCTCTGTTTGACATGTGATTTCTGAGTTCGGAGCATTCTCTCTTGGGCATTACTGTAATTGGCCCAATCTCAACCAGTATTGTCTTTGAAGTTTAATTGGTTAGACCATACATCTTCACTAGCTATGTGCCACAGAAATTTCTTTTCCAAGTTGTTATATTCCAGCATGTTACAGATTCAATTTTGATTCTTCACTGGCCTCATGCTACGAAGCCTCTTTCTGCATGATTTTATTGCTCCATGCGAAGATGAAGCTCTTCCTGGTTTGGAACTTAGTGATGGAGTTCACATAGCACACGTGACACATAGGCTAGAAGGTTAACATGCAAACAGATTATTTTTTGCACTTAGCCAGGATCCTTTTTAGATATTATACTAAATAGATTTTGGTGAATGAGCCCAGAAATCCATGTTTCTTACCCGTTTATTGGTATTGGTGAAACAAAAACACTCAAGTTCTTCCCGGAAAAAGTTTGCATGGTGGACTGTTGCTGTGCCATGTTAATATCGCCATGCATGATCATTACACTCACAGTTTATATACTCTGAAGTCTGGATTTTTATTCTTTTTGCACTTTAAAAGCTGTACTGGCTGAATCCAACTCTGGATTCCTACTCTTATTATAGTTTTCTGATCCAGTTCAACTTTGACCACATCGATTTTTCCCCAAATGAGCGTCTTTTTAAAGTTTTCCATGGCCTTTGTTTTCTTTTTGGTTCTTTGTATTTTCCTATCTTCATCCGCATCTTCATCTAGACGAACTTTTTTTTGCATTAGCTTTGTGGCATCATCATCTTTATCTTTGATTCATACGCAAGTGTCGTAAAGTCTTCCAAGCATGCCTATAGATAAATGAGTACATTCTAAAAGTTTTCTACTCTGCTAAAACAGAATTGGTTGTTAAAGATGAACATTATATTGATCAGCTTTGATGCAATGGGGACTGATGAGTATAAATTTGACATTTAATTTTCTTGTTGCAGGCATTTGAAAAATCTCTCGATAAATACTTGGGAGTAAACTTTGACGTTCCACCACCAATTTGATAGGCCATGCAGTGATGCAACTTCATGAAAGAATTGGTCCCACCTGCAGTATTAAAAGAGTCGAGCAAAGCATTTCCATAGAAGCAGCTTTCTGTCATAATCGGTACTTTTACATGTGAGTTATCCATGCTGTAGAAATATAAATGATTGCTAACTTTGAATAGTGCTGTATATGTCACATCTTTCAATATGCCACACTATCCCAAGTAATTTGACTCTTAATGAAACTAACTCAACAGATAGAAAGTTTGTAGTCTGAATTATGAAACTTCATGTTCTGTCCAAAATGGTCTGTCGAGAACGCATAAGCTATTAATATCTGTCGGCATCAATAGCAATATCTTCCCTAAATAATGGCTTTCGTCTTTAAATTAGAGCAACACTGGAGAAAGAGGCACATGTGGAAAATAATCTGACATTATGTATGATTCACCGGCCAACAAGCATCTCTGCTGTTGACACAAACCAGAAGGAAAGGTCACGTAACCATATAGTTGTTGACAGATAACGCTTTTGTCTGGTTTCTCACCTTCTGTCATTTCTTTATTATGAACGTATTGCTGAAATCTTGTCAGTCAAAATTTATGAGGTAAAAGAAAATGAGGTTTCATGGAATGCTGTCAAAGATGCAATTTATACTGTATTAGAGACCACGGTGGTGTCAATGTCATTTACCTTTTCTTAATTCATTACTGATGATACTTATGAGGCGTTGTGTGGAAAAGAGTATGCTGCATGGGGATTTGCAGCAGGAGGATTAAAGAGGAAAAAGCATAGAAAAGAAGGCTTTGGTAATTGCTAGGACTGGGAGGAAGAAAAGAGGGAAAAGGAGGGTTTGTTAAGATGAGGTTCCCTAATGGAAGATGACATATGCAAGGGTGTTATGAGAGGAAAAGGGTGGAGATAATGGAAGAGAAACTTTTGGCTTGTCTGGATGTGCGGCAGAGGGATATAAAAAAAGATGCAGTCTTTTTTAGCAGGCAAATGGCATGTATAGTACCTTAACCCAGCAACTTACACATATACTTTCTAAAAGCTTGGATATTCCATATAACACCCGCAACCGCTCCTTTTTATTAATCCCTAGGTGTATCCTCCCTCTTATCCTAGTGAATATACAAAGTTGCGGTAACAAGAATTTGCCCATTACTTTTCTCTGGTTCAGATGCTGCGAGTATATATGCAAATTAAACCTGAAAATCTTCAGGATCAACGAAGAACTCTTCATACGCCTTCTTTGGGGATAAACAAACCCTAAAATCATGTAAACCATTTTGTACGTGATTCTTCTAGTCATTATCTAGATGTGTATAGTCGGTTGCAAGGATATTGACTTGCAAATTTCACTGTTTTCAGATGGAGACTGGTCTCTTGACATTGCAATTTAATTTGTTAAAGAATGAGATCGACTGGTGGGTCACGGAAACAAAGTTGAGAAAAATCATTGGAATCTTAATAATATTGGTTAAGCTGCCAACCATAACATGGGGACGTGCACAAAATTTGATAAAGGTATGTAGGGAGGTCATCAAGGAAAAGAAGACTCAGAGAATTGTAATTCAAAGTTGTATTGAGCATCTTTTTCATAACCGTTGACAATTCTCTCTTCTCCTCTCCTCTCTTCTTTTTCCTTTTTGTTTAGTGCCACTATGTCCCGGACCACCACCACACTCGCACAGATACACATACAGCATCAACTTAGTAGCCTTTTTACTCACGCTTATAACAGGTTTTACAGCCATTTATACCATCTTTAGAAAAGGCTACATTTCTTTGATATCATCAAAAAAAATTCCCCTTAGTAACCATAAAGTGATGGTAGACGAAAAAGAAATTCTTGGAAATTGCTAATATCTCTTGAATCCTTAACAGGGATTTGATTGGAGAGGGTAAACAAAAAAGTGGAAGTGCCAGAAATTTCTAAACCTATGCCCCAACTGCTTATGCTATGGTCTCATCAAGGATTCCCGTCTTAGCATACTTTATGTACTCAAAGGGTAAATAATGACTCATTCGAAAGAAACCATCGACTCCCTTCTTCCTAGGTAGAGAGAGCTTTATTTTAATTTTCCGGAGCCCATTAATTGCTTGGTGAGATCGTCTAGCTACAGCACACAAGTTGTATGCTTGTATATTTACTCCCCCACTTATAGATTCGGTCCGTGTGAATGTGTTGACAATATGATAGCTTTTCCGAGCTCAATCACTTACTAATCCAGTCGAGGACATCTCCATCAGAAAAAAAATGACTGATCGGATGGATTTTCCAATATTTTGTCACACAGAGGTACACAGGTTCTGTTGAATCGGTCCTATCGAAGAAGACTTTAAGTCCCTTTCGGTAAGCTGTCGAATTTGAAATTCTTTCTTTTAAATTAACTGTGTCATTTGGACAAAAGCTGGACAGACATGCTAAAGAAGTACAGAGGCAAACTTTTCATTCGGTGTGTGAACAGTGGCGAAGCCAGTCAGTCACGAAGAAAAGCGGGGAAATTGCCCCTGATTAAATTTTGTCCTGTATAGATATCAGTACCGTTTACATAATAAAGGTTCAGAATAGTCGTTGTATTAATTATTTTGAAACCGTATCTTTCACACACACTAAGAGCTAAAACAATAAAATATGAAAAATAATTCAATATATATAGTTACACATGGCGGATATAATACTTATTTATTTGGGTCTAAAATCAATACATTTAATTTGAGAGGTTTTAATATTCAATATGGTATGTATTATGTTGATTTTTATCATAAAGAACAAAATAAATAACCTTCAATTTCTATGGAAAAGATTTAATTATGTTGTAAGAGATTATATTCAAATATATATGGATCAATTAATATCTCCAACCAAATTTTCACATGAAAAATAACCTTATGCTAACACATCAAAAGTCAAAACCCTCTTTCCCATCCACAATATAGAAGAAAACTCCATATCCATTTCTAAGAACACAAACCTCAACGAAAATCTTGCTAAGGAAATTAATTAGCTAGCCTTACATGCTACTATTGTTTTGTTTATTCATTCCATTGGATTAGATCGATCTCCAACAAGAGGGAATTGCCCAAATCTTGATAGAAGTAGCAAAGTGCCTTTTTTTAAGGTATTAGATAAGTAACGAAATAAATGCCATTAATTAATTAAGCATTTGCATTGCTATCGAACAATATAACTAACGTGAATTGAAGGGTTTTTTTTTCCTTTTCCCGAATAAATCAAAGGGATTATTGCCAAGAAACACGAAGGAGACATCTTAAAAACATGATAATGGGCTATCACAGTTGATTGAGTTGCAGAGAAGGAGACACTCGTGATCAATATCAAGTGTACAAGGCATGGCCCTCCACTGACATGCATGCTTACCTCATTTGGTACTCGCTTCTCTTCCCTTCACAGTAGACCTGTACCCCTCCATAATATATAATTATGTCCCACAACATATCTCCTCCTTTAATTCTCAAAAGCTTCTATTCTTCACGCATTATTTTTGGTGGTCATTTCCTTAAAGATGGAGGGCGTTGTCCTAATCCTAATCCTTTGCATGTAGAAAGCGTCGTCTTCCTGTCACCTGGAGCGTGTAAATATGCTGTCATCAATGCAATTTGAAGTTCATGGAGAGAAAACCTAAGTGATTGCCGGAGTAATAATGCTATTTCGAAATCTGATCATGTGCACGAACGACATTGCCCTCAGTCTCAGCATTTCTTCCAAGTCTAAATGTGGGTTCTCTATTAATATACATAACGAACATCCACTGATGGCGCCATGATCAAGATCATCAAACCTGGAACCAATTTAAGCACATAAATTGTAATTTGAAACATGTGGGATTGACACTTGATCGATACTTGGATCGATGATTAAAGTTAACATGAAAGGGATAGGGGGCATAAAGATTTGAACAAAAAAAAGATTTACTTTTGTTCATAATAAGATAATAACGGTAGCAAATTAGGGCCAGTGAGGTCCGTGAGGGTTGTCTTTTATGCCCACCTTGCATAAACAGCAAAAAAGGGACAGTGAACAAAAAGAAGTTCTTAGCTCAAAACCAAACCCTTCCCAATTCTAATGCAAACACAAACATGTAGTCTCATGTGATCTTCTTGTACAGCTGTCTTGCTAGATAAAGATGGGATATGTTCTCAAGGAAATGATGTTTAGAAATAGTGCCCATAAAACCAAATTCCATGGAGAAATTATTACTATATTCTACATGTGACATAATTTTTCCGCAACAAAATTACAAGGCAGCCACCATCGTCACCTAGTAATTAAGGCCAATCCTCTTGATTACCATATCTAAATCTATCATTCAAGAGAAGGTGGACAAAAGTTAAAAATGAAAGGCAGGATATTGAGAAATTGCTGATAGCAGTCTTAAAGTAAAGAGAGATAATAAGCTGCATGGAAGATGAGGTTGATGATGGCATAAGAAAGGTTTTTGATTTTTCTTCAAAAACCTCCATTAAATTCTTGTGGCAAAGGAGACATGGGGCACCTCGGCCATTTTGAAGGGAATGAATGGAATCACCATTTTACCCTTTCCTTTTTGGGGCTCCCTAGCAATCACCCCACGCTTCAGAGGCAGAAGGCTGAGCGAATCCAAAACCACCGTGGGGCTTCAGCAGTGAGTGGTCTCTCTCATTGTATTGCTGCTGGTGGAACCCTACACCCCCTGTATAGGTTAGAATTTCCCTCACATTCATGCTAACGTTAACACTCCCATTCGCATTGCTAGCAGCATGACCATGATGATCCCCACACTCAGGCGCAGTCAGACCCAGAAAGTCTCTTGTCAGGCGATCACTTTTCTGCCACGTGGCAAGGCTGTTAAGGTTGTAACTGGGACCCTGAGAGACGTGACTCACCGAGTCAACATAAACCTGACCCGCTGATCCCAACTCGCCCATGTCCAGCTGGGTCATGTGACTGTGACCCACTGAGGTCTGAGTGGCACCCACACTGGCAGCCTTTTGAAGGAGTGCAGTGGCTGACAAGTGGTGTGATGATGCTTGTGACGTGGCAGCATTCGACAGGCTTTGGAAGGTTGGGGCTAACAAACCCTTGTGGCTAGGCATTGTTAGTGGTGGTTCTTGGAGAAGTGAAGCGGGGATTTGAAAATGGCCGGTAGTTTCAGGCTTGATGTGAACTGGGTTTTGGGGGTTATTACTGCAAGGGTTCTGATGGTGAGGTGGGTCCCAAGGAGAAGTGAAGGAGATTTGGTGGTGAGCTGTGGTAGAAAAGAGAGAATGAGGGTGGTGGGTTTGAAGTGGGTTTTGAAGGAGGAGAGCGTGGGCATTTGGATTTTGGGAGATAATTAGCTGGTGAGCTGAGAGTCTTGCACTTTCTTCAGCTAACGCGTCACAAAATGCCCTGTGGGTTATGAAGCTATCCTTCCTGTAGTTTCGACAATGCATGCACATAAAGAGATCATCAGTGAACAGTATCCCAAACCAAAATAATAAATTTAGTTTTGTGATTAACAAATAATGATTAAAATTTGATTTACTAGTGATGATGAGGAGTTCAAATCTTAACACCATTGATATGTTCATATCATGATTTTCTACAGTTGGAAGAAAGATATATAAGAAAAAAGATACAGTACTATATATTAAGAAAAAAAGAAAAGAAATTACAGAATCCTGAACAGCAAGAGAGAAAGGATATGCTTGGTAATAGTTAATTCAATGCTTGTCATCTTGATTTATAAAAAAAACACATGACCAAAAAAACGAGAAATGGGATCAAGAAGAAAAGGTAAATGGAGAAGACCGTATTGAGGATTAATGTCTCTTTCTTCGCTTGACTTAATCTTAAATTGTTTGTATTTCAAAGGGTGAGAGAAGGCCATGCATGCGGATTGGATAGACACATGATTGTCATAAAGCTAGAGCAAACACTAAAGTAAAACTATCTTTTTTGGTCAAAACTAAAGTGTAGAGAGAGAAAGAGAGATTCATGAGAATTGATTGATGTTTATGGATTATGCATGCAGAAATAGTCATGGATGGTAAAAAGGATCAAAATTTCAAGAAATTGGTGAATTACAACGATAACATGAAAGGCTTTTGAAAGTCGAGCGCATGCATGTAACAAAGATATGAAATTGAAACCCCAAAATCTGCAATGCAGATGAAAGAAGATGAAAGCAAATTAATTAGGGTATCAGATTTTCTTGCAGATTTCTCAGTTTTGGTCATGGTGGAAGGTCACAGTACCGTTTCAGTATTTTCTGCAAGTAAATCATGGCATTCTTCAAGGGAAAGAAATCATCACGGGTTTTACTCAACCATGAAAATCCCCCCCAAAAGCAAATTAAGAGCTTTCCTTTCACTTTTTTCTTGGACAAGAACAAATATTCATCATGGTTCTTGAGACTTCAGTCCCCCCCTCGTCATAAAGTACCAAAAGAAGTAATCACGGTGAAAAAGCACGTCAAACCCTTCGAGGGAAATGCAATATAGCATTGATCAAACGTTGTTTAATATTATGGATGGCGATGTATATCAAAACAGGTAACAATGGTGCTCCTTCAGAGCCCAGATCCCCGACCAAGAATATAACAATACAATTATGATTCATGCATTTGAATGCAGGAGACAGGAAAAAAATTACTTAGCTAACTCATCTTGAATTAAGACACAAAACAATATATAAAACAAAAGATTAAGTTGATTGTTCTCCCATAATTCCTTATTAGTGTCTTGTTTGTTGTTTTCAAAATTTGAAATTGGCAGGTTCAGATTTCAGAGGCACTGCTTTCAGTTACTCTTACAATGTTAGCAGTAACAGACACTTGTATTAATGGTGTCCACTTCTAGGATACCTGCCAATGCATATAAGCTCCAGATATATTCCATGCAGAGCTTGCCGCTCTTGTATAAAAACAAACCACTGAAACAGAACAGACTGAAACAAAATACAAAGACCATCCTGAAGATATGATCAGATGAGACTTCCCTCTTCAAACAAAAGATAATTTTTTTTGCTATGAATCCCAATATAGTAAAAAACAGTGCATAACTGTAAAACATCAAAAATTAATAAAGAAGGGAACATTGGGACTCTGAGATGAACAGAAATGTAGAAAGACCAAAAAACTATATTCAATTTGAAACCCCTCAAGATAAAAAGGTTAGGGAAAAAAAAGAGAGAAAAAACTCACCTGGAGAAAAGGGTTCCACAGTCACATCTGTACTCTCTTGTTCCACAGGTTTTAGAGTGAGCCTTCCAATCTGATTGAACAGCATAGATCTTTGAGCATTTTTCACACTTCCACTTCTTCTCCCCATGTTTCCTGCAATAATGTTTCTTGATACCTGTAAGGTCACCCAAAGCCCTTGAAGGATGATGGTGAACACACGTAGGCTCGGGGCAAACATAAGCTTTCTTTTTAATTTCTTTGCTGTTTCTTTGCTTCAGCTTCCAAGGAAGGTTATGACCCCTCCTATGAAGCTGAAGATTCTGATCCCTCTGAAACCCCTTGTTGCAGATCTCACACACAAATCTATTGGTGGTCAATAAGGTCTTTGGAGATAATGCTATCACTTCAGCGTCTGGGTCTGCAAGATCATATATAATGAAACCGTTGCGTATATATATGGTATTAGCATGTCTAAAATAGTTTAACACGGTATTGAAGAGAGTATAGAGAAAACCTACCTGGGTTTCCTGGTAAGTTTCTCTTCTTCTTGATGGTCCTTTGTTGCTGTTGCTGCTGCTGCTGCTGCTGCAGAGGAGAGATGGTTGAAGCCAGTTGATTTAAGCTACCAAAATCTTGAATTCTTGTGCCAGAAGATACACTAGCTTCTTCAGACAAAGAAGTTGAATTGGACATGGCTGCAGGGAACATGTCTGTGAGGAAGAAAACTCCAACAAAGAAAAACCAAGAAGTGATACCCCCCTTTGTTTTGTTTGATATATTTCTTGCTAGCTACTTTTATTTGAAGTAGCTTCTGTTCAAGTGTCCACTTTTCACTCTTGAAGAAACAACAAGATGTAAGAACAAGAGCAGAAATAGAGAATCCCTAGCTTTGGACACAACTAAACTAAACAAAGCTTTATTGATAAACAGGTGGCAGTGAACTATAGACACAGAAAGGCATCATTCATTGGGTAGCAAAACCAAAATCTCGTGAAGAGATGATGATCATGATGGGTTATTCTCCAAAGTCGCTATCTAGCCATGGATTGCTTCACTGAGCAAATCTGCAACACAATTCAGATGTATCTCTTTCCAATCTTTCTTTAACAACCTCTCTCTCTCCCTCTCAAAAATCATCAACTAATAAGCTAGATAAGAGAGGGCTCACCATGCAATCAAACATAGAAAGACCGGACAATAAGTTGGTTTTTCCTTAAAAACCTTTCACTGCCCAATAACTCTCTCCTTTCTGTCTATTTATGTCTATATAAAGGAGAGAAGGGAAAAATAATAGAAATAGGAATAATCAGTATACAGGAGGTGATGATTACAATGGCAGACCAAGGATGAGGTTGGCAAATTAGAAAAGTTAAAAAAAATATATACGAAGAAAAAGATAGAGAGAGAGAGAAAAAAAAGGCTAAAAAAAAAGCAACTGTACGCAGAGGAGAGAGATAAGCAAAGGCCAGGGAAGAAAATCCAGACCCACTTGATTCATAATCAAACGTTGTTCTTTCTTTATTTTTACTCTCTCTTTGCTTATAAGTATTTCTTCAATAATTTTTCTTTTGAAGGATGACGTTGTCACTTTCTGTCTTTTCCTTTGTTCCTGTTATAAAACACCCAAACCCTAAAAGGGCCTTGATTTAAATGGAATGATATATATTAAAAGGATGGATGGCTTAGAAGAATGAGAAGCTTAAAAAGCTTTGAGGATGGTAAAGGCATGCAAGGAGCTAGAGCTATAGACGGATAGGACTTGTCTTCTTAACCTTTTCTCTTACCCCACAGCTCTATATACCATCACTGGGTTATTGATTGACTCGCCAAGCTTATAGGACACCTTGTCTAAACCATGCATTAAGTAAATTTGAGGGTTTGATTTACTATATTTCCGATCGAACTATTGCTATGGAATATTGTGACTCCATTTTTACAAGTTTCGTTTTCTTTCAGATACTCTCTTTTATCCCTTTTCATGCCGTTGTAATTCTTAGAGATGACTAGTTTAAGCTATATAAAACCATTTTTGGGTCG
>Ga0325414_1009317_pt1 | contig 10354 bp, 2 predicted proteins | sample PopdelMetagenome_8_FD_206183 | JGI IMG/M metagenome (GOLD analysis project Ga0325414, IMG submission 206183) | Populus deltoides microbial communities from Bellville, Georgia, United States - Leaf-PdKOR-R3 | ecosystem: Host-associated > Plants > Phyllosphere > Phylloplane/Leaf | place: USA...
TATTTACAAATATTCAAAACATAATCGTCTTGAAGCCTGCAGATGAAACATCACTGTATATAGGTACAACAAAGCTGGGGGCCATGTTATTGACACGTGGTTGTTTAACTACGAGACACGTAACGAGTGGCTGGGGTGGATTTTGTCTTCTCTGCCCAGTCTCTCGAAAAATCGAATATTTAATAATGATGTCTCCTAAAATAATAATTAGTTCTTTTCTTTCCTTTTCTTTTCTTTTTATAAAGGAGATGAATCATAAATGGAGGAAATTGAAATGTTAGTGCGACTGAAACTGAACTACACAACTATTGTGCTTTGCGTCAACAAGTACAGGATGACGTAATATATATATATATATATATATATATATATATATATATAATTCTTTCATCTAATTAATAAAATAGTATTTTTTTAATTTTTTATATATTTTTGAAAAATTAATTTTTTATTTTTTATTTTTTATATATTTGTTTGAGAATACTTATTAATATATTCAATTAATATTTCATACATTCTTGAATATCTTCTTATTCACTAATACATTTGATTAATTTCATAAATATATCATTATTTTATTTTATATATCTTGAAGCTGTATTTTAAATACTTTATTTATTTTTAAAAAAATGTAAATTTTTTTTTATTAATTCCCAAATAATTAATTTCTTTTATTTTATGTTTTCATTAATATATATTTATTTTTATAAATATCACATTTTGAACTTTAAACTTTTTATAAGATAAATGAGTAGGAATAGAATGCTTGGATAAGTTTTGCCGTACAAGACACCATTTGCTTGTCTGAAGAGAAGCAGTGGGATATAAGTTTGGATAAGAGACACTAAAACCAAATATATATATATATATTGAAAGGAAAAATTATTGTACACAGACTTAGATTACTATTTATTATGAAAGTGTAATTATTATTTTACTCTTTTAAAAAAATCAAATGTCTTGGTAATGGGGATATTTCATTCACAACTCATTAGTTACTAGAGGATTGATGGAGAATATATATGTTTTTTATAATTTTTTAAGTATAATAAAATACCTTAAATACCCTCAAAGTTAAAAAATAATAATAAACTTATAGACAAGGGTATTTTTATCTTTTTACTTTTTAAAACACAATTAAATAATAATTTTATCCTTGAAATCAAAAAAATTAAAACATGCGTCCACCACTTTTTGATCTTTTTACTATGATTTTTTTTGTTATTAACAGTTTCTTGTAGGGGAGTTTGGTTTTTTTATATAAATTAAATATTATTTTAAAGAAAAAGGTTGTTGGCGTGTAAGGGTCACATGTTGGCACATGGGATGCGCTTATACACTTTGGGTAGCATGTGTAGTGCCTCCTGATGGTCAGAAATGCTCTTTTGTCGTGTCGTTAGAAGTGTTACCACGTTCTCTTTCTATTAGTGTGATGCATGTCAGCAGTGGTAAGGTAGTTTGTTGTTATTAAGGTTTTTTTTTTCTTTTCTCTCTCCTCCTCTAAAAACTACACTTGTTGCTTCATGTTGTTAGTTTGTTATTTCTTTTACTACCATTCATTAGGTAATTGTTATTTGTATTTTGTGATATATTCGGAGTACAATCTTTTATAATATTTGACTTCCATCCACCTCTTTCTTGGCGCTACTTGCATACTCTAAGATTGATCATGACAGTGATCTCACATATCACAAGTTTGTTACTGGTTTCTGTATTTTTTTAGGTGATTTTTTTATTTTATAAAAGAGCAAGAAACAATATATTATTTGTATCATGCTATGACATCTACTACCAAAAAAATTGTTTCGTTACGTTGACTACTTGCAGATATGAAATTTTTCATTTCTCATATTACTTCTATGTATTGTGATAACCAAAGTTCTATTCAGATTGCTCATAACTCGATTTTTCATGGACGAACTAAACACACTAAGATCAATTGCATACTCTTTGCAGATTTCTTTACCAAGTCACATTCTAATTTCCTGTTTTTTTTAAGTTGACAAACTCTTGATGTTTGAAGCTGCCGCATCGTAAATTTAAGAAGAGATGTTAAGAAATATAATGTTATTTTGTTTTATTTATTAAGGATGGAATAATATTTTTATTTTCTTTCCGGTTTAACCTATATATAATCTTTTTATATTTAAGTTAAAACTATTCATTTATATTATTGTGAATACATCATGCAGTATCAATTAAACCCTAACATCCTCCTCTTTTTATTTTTGTATTTAAGTTTGAGGGAGATTGTTTGCCAACGTGAGTAATATGTTATCTACATACCATAACTCTTTCTAAACATATTACTAAATAATATTTCATGAACAGATTTTATATTTTCAAGATTCTATCTAAAAAGTTATAAATCCTTCAAGTCAGGATGGTGATATAGGTCTATGAAAAAGGAGGATGCTCCTGCCGCCTTCACCAACTCCTCCTAATCCTTATATTGCACTGCCGCCTTCACAAACACCTCCACATTTTGGCCGGAGACGATTCTCCATTACAATTATAAATTTTTAATGCAAAATAGATTACATTTGTTATTTCAATGAAATATATATATATATATATATATATATATATAAGAACTTGTGGAGTGAGAAAAATAACATCACAAGTAAAGTTTTGTAAGAATTAATTCATTAAAAAGAAAAAGAAAATCAATTAAAATAAATAGTTTATATCTACTTGTCTTGATCTTGTTCAAGTTGTTTACATAAAAAGAAATCTCAAATGAGATTATGAGAATACTAGCAATGCAGGTCGTTCGGTATTTTTATTCAAGATTGAGCTGTCTCTATCGTTTTAAGATTTGATATCATATTAATTATGTCGTCTGATTAGGGATTTTGTTTGCTACCTCAGATGAGCCTTCAAAATTAAGAAAGCCCTAAACAAATAATAATTTAAGAGGGATTAGGGCAACTCTGGGAATTAATTCAACGTGTTCGAAGTAATTCGGTAATTTCACTAATGATCGTGAGGTTTTGGAGTCACTTTCTCGGCTCCAATTGACCTCTTCTTTTTGTGTTTGCAAAATATTTAGGATACCTCACGAGGTTCTGTAGGTTTGAGTTGTTAAAAGCCATTCCAATCCAATTCTTAGTTCCCACGTCATCAAAGGATATACTTCAGTTCTTCCGGCCCTACTGCACTGTGCAAATTACGAGAAAGAATGGTCCCATGAAATGCTGTCACTCTTATTTTTAAAATGAATTAGGTAGGAAGATGATTGTTTTTTAAAATATTTTTTATTTAAAAATATATTAAAATAATATTTTATTGGTTTTTTTAAAATTAACACATTAAAATGATCGGAAAACACTAAAAAAATAATTTGACTAAAATAAAATACTTTAAAAAAAATATTGAAATGACAGTCGGCCTAGGTCATCCTAAGTTAACATGTAAAATATATGATCATGGTCATGAGACCGTGATAACCTAATATAAAGCAAATTAAAAAAATATATTGAACATTAATTCTCAATCAACCCAATGTTAAAAAATAAAATTAAAAAAACTCGAGTTAACTCGGTTTAATCACTAAACCCTTGACTCGGATCATGAGACCAGGATAACCCAATAAAAAACAAATCAAAACAAACCATGAAGCTCAATTCCTAATTAATCCAAAATTGAATGATGAAATTGAAAATAAAATCAATTAAAACAAAAAAAAACAAAAAACTTGAGTTAACTCGGTTTAATCACTAAACCCTTGACTCGGGTTTTGAGACAGGGATAACCTTATATAAAGTAAATTCAAACAAATTATGAAGTTTAATTATCAATCAATCTAAATGATAAATCATAAAATTAAAAAATATCAATTAAAAAAAATATAAAAAAATCCGATTAAATTAAGTTAACTTTAAAATTCGTAATTTGAATTATGAGACTACAATAATCCTATAGAAAATAAACCGAACTAAATCATAACGTTTGATTTTTAATAAATATAATGTTAAAATATGAAATTAAAAATTAAAAAATATATATAATATTATTTTAATCAACTGTATTTTTTGATTAATAATAATAAAAAAAAAAGAGAAAACAAATAACAGAGCTGATCAGCTCTCTGTTTCTCAATATCTTGTCTGTTTCGTGCTAGTGGTCTGTCACGGGGATATATTTTAGCATCATTCATCCTCCCTGTGGAGGTCGTTGTTGGTATACGCTGCTAAGGCCTTGGTTGATCCAACAACATTAATCTTGAGACGAGGGAGGATATTCGATATTCCTCTCAGCACTCTTCATATTGATCCCTTTCCTTCTTCTAGTAACGTCATCCATTTGATTATATTATTATAATTTTATTAATTAATTGTTATTGTCATTATGATTATGTTTATTTCTATTGTTCTTATTTTATTTAAATATGGATAGCAGTACAACTCATACTCATGAAAAATACAGACAAGGTTTCTAGCTTTTTTTTTTTTGTCTGCAGGGTTTAATTTATTTTAAACTTCACAACCAAGAAGCACCGAAATGGTATTATTTCCAAATACAAACCACGTCGAGGATAGGAGCTGGGCACGTGGGATGGAAGATGGGTGCACGAAAAAAGCATCGAGCATGTTACCTTGCCAGGCTGGAGGCAGTGATTGGTCAGAGCATTATTATTCACGAACCAGTAGTTGACAACTGTAACCGATCCACTCTTAGTGGTGAGGGGACCAGTAGGACCCTTCGCGATATATGACTGGATAATTGTCATCTCCTTTGGGATCATCCGTGCTGTCTAGTCAACCAAACCAAACGGATCGAGAATACTTCATAATCTCATCCGTTTTTTTTTTTTTTTTTGGCATTTTTTTTATTTGGAAAAAAGAGTGACAGAGAGATACAGACCAGACCACTGCATATATTACACAATAAAACTAAAACACTAGTACCACACACACTCATGGTTCATCGTGAACTTTAATAATTATTTTTTTTTGGTTAATAAACTTTTTTTTTTCAATTTTTTTTTTTACACAATTTTTATGACATTTTAAGTATTTATGTTTTCTTATCTTTGCATGTTCTTGGCAATTCAAGGTATTTGATTAAATTTTAAAATTCAATTAGAAATCAATTTAATGATATAGAATGAAATTGGTAGTATAAAACACATTTATAAAAAAAAAGAACAAAATCGAAATTTTTTTTGATTAATAAACTAGTTTTTATTTATTTATCTTAGAAGACAAACCCTAATTTAAAAAAAAAAGCTAGGCATGCAGGCATTACTTTGTAGATTCACACGCATCTAGTCTTATTTGCATTTGGCTAGGAACCTAGACTTTTTTTATAAAGCCCTTTTGTTGTGTTATATATATATATATATAATTCATTATAATAAAATAATTATCATTATATTTAGGATATTATAGCATTAAATACAATTCAATTTTGACATTTTTTTAATAAGATTATAGCATCTTTTTATAATATTAGCAAGTGCTTTTTTTATACACTTCTTTATAACTTTTTTTTCTTTTAATTTAATTAAAATTTGTTATAATAAATAATTAAAATTATATCTAGGATGTTATTCCATTAAATACAATTCAGTTTTATTGTTATTTTCAAATAAGATTATAGCAGTCATTTTATTAATTATTATATATGAACATAGCATGTAAGATTTGTTCAAAAATAAAATTTGTTCAAATTTATAAGTATTCTTTTTTTTTTCTTTGATTGCATAAAAATAGCAAGACATGATTTCCAATGTGTTTTTTTAATTGAAACTTCCTTTTCAAAGTTTTTTAATTGAAAAAAATATTTATGACAAAAAAATCTTTTGTTAAAAAAATAAATGCATTGGTAAGAAAATGTAGTTTAGATATATTGTTTTCCTGATTATTTTAAATTATTTCAATTTTTTTAAAAAAAATTATTTTGATTGACTTTACCTTTAAAGATTCTACTACTAAAAAAATATTTCTGCAAAAATATTGATGAACGAGGAAAGAATAATTTGTTTGATGAAATACCTTTTTCCTAAGGAATTTAGATCATAGCTTTTCATATAAATATCTATTTTATTTTTTAAAATAAAATACTTATTAGTATTGAATGAGAATAAAATATAATTTATTTGATAAAAAAGAGATGCATGAATAGGATAATTAGGGGTTTTAATTAAAAATAAATGCCTTTCATGTTTAGTTCAAATCATTATAATTTGCATGGATATTGTTTTTCAGATTGTTGTTACCTTTTATTTAGAGAACTATGTTGGTAATTAAAAAAAAGGACATTTTTCCTTTATATTTTTATTCATTGTTTTTTTTTCCTGAATTTTTATTATTATATAATTAATTTAAAAAAGATTTCAAAACAATTCCCGCGGAAAAAGACTCAAGGAACTAGAGAATTCTGTGTTTGTAATTACGGAAAAGGACAAAGAAAATATATTTGTCATTGATGTATTTTGTACTTCAATGGGAATCAAGTCTAGGACCACACTCGTGCGAAAACAAGTGATAGAAAGATCCCCGGCAAGGATGAGACGGTTAATTATTTTCTTTTTCCTCCTAATTTTTTAGTTTCTCATTTCTTTTTAAATTTTGGTTCCACCTAGTCCCTATTACCCTCCGCCCCTAGACTGGAGGTGGAGGTTGGAGGGTCACTTGCAAAAACAAAGAAGTCCCCTGGACCGTTTGATGGTGAAGCCGATCAGGAGGTGGACAAGGAATAGGGGTTGTGTGTGCATGAGGAAAAGGATAAAGATGAGAATCCCCTTTACCTCAAGCTCATTCCTAAATTTTAATTACAAATTCCAATTACAAAAAATTATAATAAATAAATAAATAAAGAAAAATTATAGTTATTAAACCTAAACCGGCCCAACAGGTCAACCCGATGGTTAAACCGATCCGGGTAAGGTAAAAGATCGACAAGAGTTAAAAAACGGTCAAATTCGATCGACCTCCTGGGTCAACCCGTGACCCGAGCGACCAAGGCAAAACCCGTAAAGACCCATTTTTTTTTCAAATATTTTTTTTCTCCTAGTCATAGACCCTCTTTTTTCATATTTTTTTAGTTGATTATTAACCCTTTCGAAGTTCACTATATAAATATCAAAAGAATATTTTATTTTTTCAATGTGGATTTGAAGCTCTTTTAAATATATATTCTGTCTTCATAAGAAAAAAATTATTTTTTCAATTCAGGATTTGAAACTCTTTAGTATATATACTATATATTTACAAAAAAAAAAAGTTATGTTTTTTCAATTTGGGATAAAAAATATTTTTGGTTTAAATACTTCAATTTAAAAGGATATCATAGTATCTTTTTAATATGGAATAAAAAACATTTTAAAATAATCTTTTAAACTGCATTATTTACAATATATATAGCATATATTCACATGAATTGTTTCTTGATTTTTTCATATGAAATATTAAAACTTCAAATATTTTTTTTTATTTTTCATGGTTGATCCAGATCAACCCGTGTAACTTAGGACTCGACCCCTTAGCCGGATCAACCTCCAGACCGAGTTTAATAACTATGAGGAAAACACCCTATCTCTTCATACAAAACACTACATCATAACAGTTTTTTTTTTCTTGAAGCATTTTCTATTCTAGTAACTAGATATTTTGTTTTCAAAACCACAATTCCCATCTTTTTGGTTTGGATGCTTTGCCACTTTTTAAATTTTTCCAATTGTTTTTTGAATTTTGATTGAAATGCAATATTAAAAAATGTTTAACATAAAATTTAAATTATCTTTATTTTTTATGATTCTTAAATAATATTATAGGTTTTTACTAGATAGCTGACCTGAACTATGTTGCAGACCAAGTTAAATTTTTTTTAATGTAACAAGAAGATGTTCAAGTGACACCAACTTTTTAAAAGAAGCAAAAACAATATAAGACCTAGGTTATCGACTTGGTTAAATTCAATAATCTCGGGTAATTTAATAATATGATTAAAAAAACATTAATAATAAATAAAGCGAACAAAAAAAAATAATTAACTATAAAAAAACAAGCTATCAATATCATACTCAGGAGGAGAAGAAAGAAAAGCCATATGGAGATTCATTGTCACTCTACCGTGGATACCGTTTCATTACCAGAAAAAACTTATTGAGACGATTATAATGCAACTATAAAAGCCTGCATGACAACACTAAAAGAGGCCACACACGCTATTAGAGTAACGACCCAGAAATCAAAACAAATAAAACATCATAAAATGAATATCTTATACTTATATTTAATTAATTAATTTAATTTAATTCAAAAACAAAATTTCTTAAAAAAAGAGCTAAATTTAACAAAGTACGATAAATTAAAAGACCCACAATAATCCAGATATTTTATAAAATTACTAAAAACAATCATATAAAAAGCATATAATAATAATAATAATAATAATAATAATAATGGAGCCCAATCTCCTATTAAGTAAATACTGAAGAACGAAACTGAAAAATCACGAGTTAAAAAAAAAATAAAGCAAACTTAGGTGAATTTCCTAAACTTAGGTGAATCTCTCACACTCATAACTCATAAAATCCTAGACCCTGACTCAATTAGTGTTCTCATTTCCCAACTAATTTAATGTTGAAGAATGAAATCAAATTTTTTTTAGCAAATTAAGAAAATTATGAAAGTAAAAAAAAACAATAAAAAAATAAGGATGAAATCATTAAAAGAATCCTATTTTAAAAATTATCTCAAATATAATAAATAACAATAAAAAGAACAAAGACTAAATTTGATACATGAACAAAATTGAAAAAACAAATATGGTTTTCTAAATGATTTGAAATATAACAAATAGTAATAAAAAAACAAAGATCGAATTTGAAGGAAAAATAAATTGAAAGGCTGTTTTGAAAATTTAGATGGTTAGACGTGAAAATTTAGAAGAAGAGTGAAAATAAAAAAAAAGATTGTCGGTGCTAAATTAGAGGTTAATAAGCTACACACACCACCTAGAAAGGGAGGGATGCCGAGAAGATTTTAACAATGTCAAGGGAAGGCCATCTTTGGCAGTCGGAATCCACCGCAAGTGTTGCATGAAAATGGCGAAGTAGCGGAAGTACTGTCGCATGCAATGCATGCACCAACTTTTTTTTTAAATAATATTTTATATATATTAAAATATCAAATTGCCTCTGGCTTAACTTGATTATAACTAAAAAAGCATATTGAAAAAACAAAAAGCTCCTAGATGCTAGTTAAAGAAAAAAAAATAAGGGTAATTTAGTTATTTTACTATGTTTTTAAAAAATAAAAATTAAAAAAAAAACCTTGAACACCAGTGTAATAAAATCTGATTTTAACGTCTCTAGACTCCAGTTTAATAAAATTTGATTTTAAGGATAATTTACATATTTTATTGTGCTTTAAAAATGTAAAAGACCAAATTGTCCTTGACCTATCTATTAATGACTAATAGATCTTGCAAAAAGATCATTATACCACAAATAGTCAGTTGAATAGTTTTTTTTATAAGGGTAAAACCATCATTACATTGTTTCAATTAGGGGTGTTCAAAAAAACCGATAACCGAAAAAACCGAGAAAACCGATGGAAAATTAACCGAGAAAACCGAACCGAGATGAAAAACCGATTAAACCGATTACTAAAACCAAAAAATCTTTCCGGTTCGGTTCGGTTCCGGTTTCACCACCAAAACCGGTGAACCGAACCGGCTACCGATAAAAAATTAAAAATAAATGTTGAAGGACAGTAGAACGACCTAGTATAAATACTAAATGTTACAGTAATGTGTAAAGTGTAAACCTAAACCTAAAAACATTGCAATTTACTTTTGCAGCCGCCGCCCACACCAGACCATCCTTCTTCGATTCTTCCTTTCCCCTTTAATTTTCATCGTCTCTGCCTCTTGCCCCCTGCATCTATCTCTTGACTCTCTTCTCTAGCTGATCAACAGTAAACAACCCATATCTCCGCATCCATCTAGTCGACTTGCGGTGGAAAAAAAACCCGAACAAAACCCTTTGGCGTCTCTCTTCACCTGTAGCAGAAAGAGTCAAAGAGGTAAAGTTTACTGTTTATCCATGTGTTCATTCTCGTGTGCTTGTAAGTTTTACTTGTAAGTTGTAACATTTGTTCCATTTGAGATCTCTGAACTCTGCTTCTTTTTCTATCCTCTTGCAGCTAGGGTTTTTATATTTTTTTGTTGATTTGTGTTCATTCAGGTTCGCCCCCCTTTCCCCGGCTCTCTCTCTAATATTTCTGTTGATTTGTGTTGATATCGAGTTATTGATTGCTTTGTTTAGCATTGTTAACTTTAATATGTATCGGTTTATCTTGATTGCTTTGATCTGTATTATCAGTTTTTTTATCTGTATTAT
>Ga0325414_1009319_pt1 | contig 10353 bp, 6 predicted proteins | sample PopdelMetagenome_8_FD_206183 | JGI IMG/M metagenome (GOLD analysis project Ga0325414, IMG submission 206183) | Populus deltoides microbial communities from Bellville, Georgia, United States - Leaf-PdKOR-R3 | ecosystem: Host-associated > Plants > Phyllosphere > Phylloplane/Leaf | place: USA...
CAATCAAGTCCCTAATTGTCCATCAAACCTCAATATTTACACAATTAAGCCCCTGATATAACCAAATTAACTTTTAAAAATTATAATTCGACCCCTAAACTTTAATTTCTTCAAATTAAAGCCTAAATTGACTTAAAAATTAAATTTTCTTGCAATCAAACCCTTCATAAACTCAATTAATCTTTCAACAAAATCTAATTGAGCTTTTAAACATCTGATTTTGGATTTTTCTTCCTCAAAATGAATTTTCTTTGCCAAGAAAGCTCTCATCATTCAAAAATATATTGTCAAATTTTAATTTTTGTATTTTTGAATTCCTCAACCAATCTTGGCCATTTTCTGGGCGCCCTTGTGTCTTCTTCTCACTGCTATATATTTTTTGGTTTTATTTCAACAACTTTTTTATATTTTTCTTTTATTTTTTTGTGTGAGGATCCAAAAATAGTTAACAACAATAATTATGACTTATGTGTGTTTGAATGATTTGAGTATACAACTATTTTGGTTTGTGGATTTATCTTGATAAAATTTTTATTTAAACTTTTTAATGTCTATTAATTTTTTATGAGTGAGATACTGTATTATGATGGATATTATTAAATTTTTAATGTGTGATTGTGTTTAATATGGTAAAAATTTAATTAAGGATTTGATTTTAGAATAATTATGATTTTTATTGGATTATGAAGCTGTTTTATGAATTAGACATTTATCAATAATTAAACTATTGTATGTTTTAAAATTGTTAATTTTAATTAAGCTGATGTTTTTATTTTTAGTTCTGAAATTTTTATGTTTACTTTTATGTATGTCTTTAATTTTTAGCACTGTAAATTTTGCATATGATTTTTAAAGGGTATTTTCACGTAATAAAAATAAAAATCTATCATGTTTTTTGTTAATTGCTTTATATTCTTGATAATTCATGTGTGCTGTGTTATTTTTTCCTTTTATTGTTTGTGAATATAAAAAAAATGTTATGTTCTTTGTATTGTCGTTATATATTTGATACTTTTATTGTGTTAACATGTTCTCTCAATTGTGAATTAGGTTTGTATAGGCCTAATGGATATAAGTAGCACCTTTCGGACATGTTTGACAAAATAGGTTCAAAGCCCAATTCTCATTATCTATACAGGTCCAAAGTTATTTTTAACAACCTCGATGAAATCTCTCTTTTTAGGGATAAGCATTATGTTTTGCACATGCCATCTTTTTTAAAAGAGATCGATGTCAAAAACGGGTTACACTTGCTTTAGCAACTCTGAAGTAATCTCTATTTTTAGGGATAAATGTCATTTTTTGACATGTCTTTTTTTTTAAATGACTGATATCAAATACGAGTTACACTCATGTTTAGAAAATTCGACGTAATTTCTCTTTTTAGGGATAGGAGTCATTTTTTAACATGTCTCCTTTTTAAAAAGAATCGATGTTAAATACAGGTCCAACACTTGATTTTAGCAAATTCGACGTAATCTTTTTTGTCAAGGATAAGTGTTATTTTTTTGACACGTCTTCTTTTTAAAATGGACCAATATAAAATATAGGTTCAATGCTTGTTTTTAGCAATTTCCATGTAATATCCCTTCTAGGGATAAACATCATTTTTTAACATGTTTCCTTTTTTAAATGGGACTAATGTCAAGCCTATTTTTAGCAATTTCAACGAGATTTTCTTTTTAGGATTTTGCGTCAACATTTTTTACATGTCTTCTGTTTTAGAGACTAATGTCATGTTTTGACATGCCTTTTGTTTTAGGGACTGACGTCAACCTTCAAGACAAATTGTGAATAAGCTCATAATATTATAGCATAAGAATAGATTTAGGAAAACGCATGTAATGGTAACCTTTTATTTCAAAGGATGCGTTAAGGGTGATGTTTACTTTCTCTTAAGCATAAATAACCTAGTGCCTAAATCTCTTAAACTAGTGTTAATTTTGAGATTTTTAGTTCCCTCAAATTACTGGATGACAACTCAAATTCTATCATTTTCTTTTCTAACCAAATCCAATAATCCCGAGTCATTATGATGTCCATCGTGGTACGACAAAGTCTGTTCAATGTTGCTCTCTTGTGAGGATTATATTCAACACCATTTTCAGACATTTCATTTACCAATTTCCTCGACTTATGAAGCTATTAAAACTCCAACCTATACTAGCTCCCGTTGACATTTTCCCTATTATCTAAGGAATTATGTTTGTGGATCAAGTCAAGGTAATTATATCTTTTTTACATTATCTAATCCTAACTTGAAGTGTCAACTTTATGACAAACCAGGGCATGTTGTCTCCTATTGCTATAAACATTATCGTCCTCATTTTCTACCACCATCATCATGCTAAAATGCTTAAGCTAGTCTCTCCACTAGCCAAAATCAGCAAACATCTGATTCAGAGTGGCATGCTAACACTAGAGAAACTCACCATCTGATAAAATAATTTGAACAATCTCAATCTCTATACCAATGAGTATGTTGGCATAGATCAAATCCATCTTGGTAATAGAACAGGTTTGACTATAACTCACATTGGCATTGTTTCTCTCTTGACACTTTTATAATATTTTGTTCTTGAACAAATTCTTGTTATTTCATAAATTACAAAAAAAAATGTAGTTTATTTTTAAGATTTGCCAAGGAAAATAATGTTTATATTGGATTTCATAATTTTTTATGTATATTCAGAACTACTTAGGAACACCCTGTATAAAGATTGTTGCAATGATGGGTTGTATTGTTTTTCATAACCTTTTCAACAAATTATTTCTTCTAATTTTATTAGTGTTTGTGTTTCTCAAATTAGCATTGTCACTAAGGTTAGGCCTCTAGCTATAATTTACCATTTTTATTTTCTATTAATTTCCAACCAAACCTTTGAAGTTAATTTATTATGATGCATGAGGACCTAATTTTGTTATTTCCAATTATGGTTTTTGTTATTATGTTTTTTTTTTTGATGATTTGACTAAATTTATTTGGATGTTTTGATTGAAGCAAAAATCTATTGTTGAAGGCATCTTTCTTAAATTTCAAACATATATTCAATGTCATTTTGAAACCAAAATCAAAACCATTCATACTAATTGGGATGGCATTCTTCATTGTATATCTTGTCCTTATACGCATAAACAAATAAGTTCATTTGAATGACATCACCTTCAAATTTTAGAATGGGTCTTGCCTTATTAGCTCACTCTTACCTCCTCAATTCTTATTGTTAGCTCATTCTGATAGTTTAATATATCTTGTAACCAATTGGTTTGTTATACGTGACATTATTTATTCATATAAATACATATTTATTATTAATAAAGGCTTAATTTATCTTTAATATTTATACAATATTATATTAATGAATCTAATATTTGGTTTATGAATCTAGAGTAAAGATAAAGTTCATATGAAAAAAATACTTTGCAAAGAAAATCATAAAATTGTTATAATTATGGGAAAGCATTGTTACTAAAATGTTCTTGGTCGATACTCTCTTAGATGGTGGACATTTATCAAAGCCGTAGAGACTAGTATTTATTATGTTCTTTCTTTTATGAAAGGAAGTAGTTGTTCTCGTAAGCTGGGGTATAAGGGATATCTAAAACTAATATGTAGGTGCTTGTCATAAGACATGTACATTGAACTGACTCGCATGAAAATTTTATATGGAGATATCACTTATGTTTATAAAAAGGCTCATGTGACGGTTGTATAAGTAATCCTTAGACTTGAGATCACTAAGTTGTCTTATATAAAGAATGTTATGCTTTGATCATGTTACATGTTATCTTAATCGAGGTAATGAAAGGGCAGATATTTGATAGAACATGAAATATACGAAGTTACTTAAGGAATCAAGAAATGATTCATCACCCTAGATGAATTAGAAAAAATATTTCATCTGTTCTTAAATAGTATTGACTGTGAAAACATTGGTCAATGTGGAATAAGATTTGAAAAGAGTTAAATCTTATTCAAACGATCAATGACTATCATTTAGAGAATAAACATGATTTAACATGGCAAACATATTCCATATTTTAATGTTAAATTGAAACATTATTGATGAAAAGATATTAATTATACTGAGAAATTAATCACTCAAAGATTAAGTAAAACAACTAATGACTTTTCTAATATTTGGGGGATCATGACACGTTGTTAGACGATACACTTGATCATCAAATATAAATTAATCAATTGTTGAATTGATAATAAATTAAATTGTTTAATTTATTTAATTATATTTAATTATAATTATAATTTATATTTTGGCCGACATATTAGGAACTTAATAGGTCATACATATTAAAAAATATTAGAAATTAAATTGAGATAATTTAATTAAGTATGACTTAATTAAAATATATTTTAGAAATTAAAAACTAGAATATAATTAATACAATAATTATATTTCTAGACCTTGAAAAATCAAGTAAGACCTAGATTGAGTTAATTTCTAAAATTATCCTAAATTAATATATGGATATTATTTAAGGGAAAATTGATATTTTTTCAATTTATAGGATTTTTTATATTTCCCTATAAATAATAAGTTATACCTTTTATTTTTTTGTGGTTGTCTATTAGATAAAAAAACTATATAAGTTACAGAATAAAAAGTCAGCACTCTAAGCATGACAATCTCTCTCTCCTAAATATGAAGTTAGAAAATTTTTCACTAGTAGTTCATGTATATTACCATTGGATGTCTGATAATTAGATAATTTATGATTTGCAACAACCTAATTTTTAAAAAATTATTAAAAAAATTAAATTTTTAAATAATAAATTTATAAACAACTCTAAATATATCTAATAAAATTCTAAAAACTCTTGAATAATTTAATTTATTATTTGATCGTGCTTATGATTTTCATGAACTCGTCACATCCTCGTTGCTGAACAACGTCATTTGATTTTGCACCAACTGCTAGGGTACCGACCGACAAGATTCTTGAAATCACAACTACTCCAGCTCAGCCTATTTCTTCTGCATGAGGTCTTGTTGATCATTCCCATATTTCTCAAGAACCCTCTAGCAACTCCTAGGCGTGTGATAACCCGTTCGCAAACCAACAATTTAAAACCAAAGCTTCCATTTTGCTGGCATGTCCTTTACCACAATACCTGTAAAATGTAACACATCTTTTACGAAGCCAACATCCTTTCCTGAAGCCTCTAGACGTGCTTCTTAGCGTGATGCAATGAACAGTGAGTTCAATGCCTTGATAAAAGAATGGCACGTGGGATTTGTACTTTACATTCTAGTTCGTGGACCTATGTTTATACGAGGTATAACAAGTTTATAGAACTTGTATTTGCAATTGAAGCACTATATGATCAAATTTCACTTTTCTTCTTTACCAAAGTTGAGATCAGATCGCCCACAAAGTAAAATGCCTTGCGTTGAAGGGAACAGTTTAGGGACGAAAGCATGAATGCCAAGATTGGTATACGACAAACTTCAAAGAGGTGGGGAACTGAACAAGGAAAGTAGAATTGGCAAAAGATTCCTCATAATTAATCGTCCAAGAACTTCCCCTTATTTCATGTGGGGTTTATCATGCACCCTTGTTTTTTCAAAGTAAGCCACTGCTGCAACATTGCTTTATTTGTGGAAGGCCTCAGGATGATTTAATTTACTTAGAAGACGGAGACTGACTGCTATTTTACGTATCGGGATCAGAGTTTCTTCTTCCTTTTTTCGTTTCTTGAACCTGCATTTCCTCGTTTCTCTTTTCTGGTATGTTTTGTTTTTCTTTTTGCTCTGTTCAATTATCTTTTCTATTGGGTTGGTTGCTGGGAAACTAGATAAGGAAAGATTGTTTCTTTTTCTGATATACTAATAAATTTATCTTTTCCGCGAAATGATAATTAGTTAACGTCTAGACTGGCTTGCTTTGTTAGTGGAAAACGCAGGAGTTTCAGGATTCTTGTTTTTTTTCCTTCTTGCATTTATCTGCGGACAAACTATTGAAGGAACCTGCATTTTGTTTCTATCTGTTACTTTACTGAATTGGAGCAAGAAAGTACGGGTTTTGCAACTGTTTAGACCTTAGAGAGAAATATCAGATTGCAAGAAGATATTTGACCACCTAGTCTGATTGAATTTTCTTCTTCTTCTTTCTTTGATGCATCTATAACCATGTAATTAGTAACGAATTATGTATGATATAGATTTTGACTTGTGTTAAAATAATGGGAAGTTGAAAATTGTTTTTTCTTTTCAATTTTTTTTTGGTTTTTAGGAACTGAAATAGACAAAGATGCAAAGGGTGGTTCTTGAAAATGGAGTGAGTGGTTTATTATTATCCGAAGGTGTCACTGTTACTTCTCTCAAATTTAGAATAAGGTTTAGTGTCAATAAATCCCAACGATCAGGCATCCAAGTCAATAATGTTTTTTTATTTCTTTCAGTTTTATACTCGCTGCCCTTTGTTTTCTCCCCATTTCGTGATCATCTGTCAGAAGAAGGTTTATCACTAGTCTTGCTTGCAGGCTATTGTCTTCCTAGCCACTTCTCAATTTTGCCATGTTTTACTTGTTTCCCATTCTGATCATTGGAAAGAACTTATGTATGCATATTCGCTTACAGACATCAGGTGTGACTTAATTTCAGCATCCTAGCAACTTGTAAATCAGTGAACGGTGTAAGAAACTGAAGTTGCCGGAGAGTGAATCAGAACCCTTTTTCATTTATGCTTTTGCAGGTAAAAATGGGTCAGTGAAGTATGAAAGCGTTAAAAATGTCATCAGATGTAAAATCAAGTCGTGCATACTCGGAACCTTCCAGTGAAAGGGGATTCAGTTTGGACCTGAAGAAGAGTTCTAGATGGCAGAAACATTCCAGGATAGTGAAGGATACAACTCTTCCAACCCAGGCAAGGCAGAGTCTAAAGCATCAAGACAAGTTGAAAGCTGAATATTATGATAGTCAGCCATGTGGTGATGTGCCTCATGAACTAAGACTTCATGCAAATGATCGGATCTCAGTCCAACCAAAAACTTCAGGGAAACACCATCAGCTGCACTCTGACAAGATAAAGGCAAGAAAGGATGATGAGCTTGTGAAGTATATGTCAGATTTGCCAGGTTATCTCCAGCGCATGCAGAGAAGTGAAAGCATACAAGAGAAGGCTTTGAATGTTGGAGTTTTGGACTGGTCACGTCTAAAGAAATGGAGAATTGCAGCAAGTGATAGCAGTGGTGCATCATTGACTAGCAGCAATTTGCCGAGTAAAATGGCTATGAACTCAGTTACCTCTCCTAAAGCAGTTCACAATAATATTTTCAATTACAGAAGCAAGAAGCATCCTTCTCTTTCTTCAAGTCTGAACCCTTCTCACAATGACCGTGTTTCTCAACCTGCCAAACCTTCCGTCCAGAATGCCTTGCGCTTTAACGATTTTGAAACTGCTTCCAAGAGCAGTATGGATGGGAAGAAAAAGGTACCAAGGACCAACAGGACTTTCAGCAGAAATAATTCGGATGTCATTCTTGAACAGGCGAAGAGAGGATATGTAGATCAGAAGATCACTTCTAAAGTTGGAAGTTGGTCCTCAAACTCAAGATATAATAGTATCTCAATAAGGTCCAAGGTGAATGCAATTGCTTGTGATAGTGCAGCCGAGAAGAGAGCTGGGGAGAGGCAAGGACCAGATGCAAAGAGAAAATCGTTGGATCAGAAGATTACTTCAAGCATCGGAGATTCATCATCACAGTTGAGAAATCATTATGATTCACTCAGTTTGAAGGAAAAGAATGTTGCTGGTGGCAAAACTAAGAAGGGAATAGAGTTGCAAGAATCAGCTGGAATAGAGGAGTTGCAAGAATCAACTATTGATCTTTCTCCTCAACATCAACCCAGTGAGAACAAGAACATAGTTCTTGATCCAAAAAATTACTCTACAAATTGTTCCCTGCAGGAACTAAGGACACCGGTGGGTAAGGACATAGTTCTCCTTGTTCCAAAAAATTACTCTACAAATTGTTCCCTTCAGGAACTAAGGACACCAGTGGATAAGGATTTTACTGAAACAAATCGAAAGAGCTTGTCAGATGACTTTTCTCACGAGGAAGTTCACTCTTCTGAAATTCCTCACTCATGTCCACTTCTTTCTAGAAATAAAACTAACACAGAGCCCCATAAAGTGTTGCACACTGCCATGGTTACACAGAGTGCAGAGATGTCATCTGATGCATCTCGTACATCTGCATGTTCGTATAAGATGCCAATTAGACTGTCTGAAGATAAATTTGCAGAAGAGAGCAGAGTCAGGACAGCAAATGGAAGTGTAGTTGAAACTTCAAATGCATTGGATCAAGAAAAAGTGGAGCTGATGCCTAGAAAAGCCAGACATCCTTCACCAAACCGCTGGTTTAGCTTCAGTTTGAGTCGAATGAGCAGGAGTTTCAGCTTCAAGGAGAGTTCAGCTGTCCCACAGTTCAGCTCCACATACATTTCCATAAATTCTGGTCCCCTGATATCTGAAGGTTCTGCTTGTTTAAATAATTCAAACAGAAAGAAGGCAGGTGGTCATAACAGAGCTAGATCCAGCCCATTGAGAAGGATGCTAGATCCTCTGCTGAAGTCCTGGAGCTCCAGAATGCTTCAGTCAGCTGAAACTGGTTCATCAAATGAAAGCTTGAATTTCTTCAACTTGAAGCAATTTGATGCCAAAGAACTGCTTAAGGATGGCAAGCATGAGCCATCAAGAATAAAAGCTCTCCTGCAGCTTACTATAAGGAATGGAGTTCCTTTGTTCAGATTTGTGATTGAGAACAATAGCAACATTCTGGAAGCCTCGATGAACAAGTTATCATCACCTCAAGAGAATGGTTCAGGCTGCGACTATACGTTCTATGCCATTGATGAAATCAAGAAAAAGAGTGGCAGCTGGATAAATCAAGGTAGTAAGGAGAAGAGCTGTGGCTATGTGTACAATTTGATTGGCCACATGAAGGTTAATTGTTCTTCTATCTTTGATTTGACTGGAACAGACTCCATTTTCCAGATTAAGGTGAAAGAGTCTGTTTTGTTTGGTGTCGACCAAAGTCAGGCGGATCAGGCAATGCCAAAGTTCATGGCAAATGGAGAGCTTGCGGCTGTTGTGGTCAAAATGCCTAGTGAAATCTCAAGCCTCGACCTGCAGCAGACTGATCAAAATGAAAATTTGATGCACAAGGGCTCCTCACAGTACCTTCCAGAAAGTCAATGCTCCGGTAACCTGGGAGAAACCGAACACTCTAGTAGTGCTACTGTCATACTTCCTGGTGGTAACCATAGCATGCCAAACGAAGGAGTTCCTTCACCATTGATACATAGGTGGAGATCTGGTGGATCATGCGACTGTGGTGGTTGGGATGTTGGTTGTAAACTACGTATACTCACCAACAGAAGCCAGTGTAGTAAGATTACAAGGGCATCCAAAAGTTGCCTGATGTCAGATTGTTTTGAACTTTTTACTCAGGTACTTTTTTTGTGTTTTAGCTGAGAATTTATCTTCTCTCTTTTGATGTCATTTATATTGGCGTTTTCTTATTTTGTATATCCACCCATGCAGGGAGCAATCCAACAAGACCATCCTATCTTCAGTTTGGCACAAGCGGAAAAGGGGATGTATTCGACTGAATTCAGTTCATCAATTTCTTCATTACAAGCATTCTTCATTTGTGTCAATGTTATAAGTTGTCGGAAATCATATGATCAAGATGGCGGCAATGCTTCTGGCGAAGAATTTCACCAGGAGCTCAGCAACTCCAGTAATGGATCAAAGAAGATTCACACCATTTCCCCAGGGCAAACAAATGTGAAATACACTCTAACCCCCCCTGTTTCCCCATTTGAAAGGATGTAGCGGGCTCATTCCAGGAGTCTGTTTGTTGATGGTGTATAGTTGCTATAGTTCTTCAAATGAAGAGGAGAAATCAGTGTTGGAGAGTTCTTGACCAATCGCTACGGTGTCCATGGACTTAGGCTGCAAAGTTGGTGGAAGATCTCCTAGACAATTTCCTGAAATTATGTAGGCCATCATGATCGTCCATCAGCTGTAGTCACCACTATTATCTTCTTTTTGTTTTGTGTGAAGATAACAATGGCATGAAATATACAGCTCTGAAATTCAGAGTACAGAGTTTTTAGAAGGCAAAAATTTACATTATCATCACATAACGACTGCAGAGAGCCTCGTACACAAGTTCTTTTGAAACAAGAAAGGTTGTGGCCTTCAGGCACAACTTGGTCCTGTGCTCCGCCACGAGCTACATCAAAATGTTTTTTTAACATAAATATTTTCAACATATTTTCTAGCACAAAGGAAAATTTTCTAGCGTAAAGGAAAATTTTAACT
>Ga0325414_1009324_pt1 | contig 10348 bp, 5 predicted proteins | sample PopdelMetagenome_8_FD_206183 | JGI IMG/M metagenome (GOLD analysis project Ga0325414, IMG submission 206183) | Populus deltoides microbial communities from Bellville, Georgia, United States - Leaf-PdKOR-R3 | ecosystem: Host-associated > Plants > Phyllosphere > Phylloplane/Leaf | place: USA...
CAGGGGAAGAGGAAGCAGGAGGGAAAGAATCAATAAAACACACAGGCCAAGTTGGCTTTTGGACATGTAGGGTTTTTATATAGGATAAGATAAATGTTATTAAATATGGTTCGGCTAGTGATTTGTGCTGGAAAAGTTAATCTAGATTAATTAAAATAAATTAATAATATTTTATTTTTTAAAAATTAAAAACAATATTATTTATTTTTTTAAAAAAATTAAACTAAATCTTGACTAAATTATATTTAAATCGAAGATATATATCTTAACTCATCAAGTTATCTAGATTAACTTTTATCTAATTTTTTAAAACTTGGTTTGAATTAAAGCATTGCATTTTTATTTATAATGTAAATTTTTTTTAATTATTTTAATATTTTTAGATTATTTGTATAGGTTGATATTAAAAATAAAATTAAAAAATTATTATTTTAATATATTTTTAAATAAAAAATAATTTTAAAAACAATACTACGAAATACTAAACTGGACGTAGCTTTGAGTTGCCCTGGTTTCATGAAAGTGGATTGGATGAGGAACCTAAAAAGAAGGGAAAAAAGTTAAAGAATTTATAAAATAATAAAAGTAGAAGAGCAAAAATAGAACAAGAGTGAGTGAAAGAGAAGAACTAGGCGGAGGAGAGTGAAAAGAGGCTGGTCAGTCTCCTGTGAATGCTCAGAACCTGCCACCACGTTGTCTCTTCTTCTTAACTATAAACTCTCTAAACTCACCAGTCGCCACCTTCCTCCAGTTTTGGATTTAATTAACAAGGACAAAATCCAAGTGAACCACGCACTCTCTGTCATAAGTCCTCCATCCCCACCTTCTTGTTCCTGTAATGGTGGAGACTTTCTGTGTTTCCTTTACACGGTACCCATTTTTATAACCTCAACTACTCCCTTTCTTTGTCCCTTTGTCTCCATGTTCCTTTCTTGACCTTTTTTAGCTAGTTAGCTAGCTAGTTTCTTTAGCTTTCTTTCTTTCTTTCTTGCTATTACTAGCAGCTTGATCACAGAGATAGTAACACGAAAAATAAAGAGTACCCATGTTGAGTTCTTAGCTTCTTGTTGATTCTTGTTTTACTTTTAGAGGGAAGGGTGTGTTCAGCTGAGAGAGAATCACCTTCTTAAGGTACTGTACTTTCTTCTCCTTTTCAGTTCTTTTTTGAAGGAAAAAACAAACCTTTGTATTAACAGTTAAGAAAAACGTATAAGCATGTTTCTTGAAGGCTTCTTGTGGATCTGTTGAAGTTTTCTTTGGGGGTTTGTGCTTTATTGGTTAAATAAACAAAGAGCAAAGAAGAAAGGCTGTCAAAAGCTGGTTTCTTGTTGGAAAATATTGATTCTTGCACTCGAATTTATGTTGTTTGAAAGAGGTAAGCTTTGCTTATCTAACCACTAGACGAAAAATAGTGCACACAAGTAAGCTTTGTATTTGTGACTTTCTTACACCATCTTCTTGGAAGAAATCTTGTCATATGTTGGTGTTTGATTTTGGGATTGTAATGATTTTGCTGTGTCTTTTTCACATGGGATTTTTGAACTTTTATTTCCTTTTTCAAACGTGTTTATTTTTTAATTATTGTTTTTACAATTAATTTTCCCTCTGCAAGCTAATTCTTTTAAATGGAATTTAGAGTAGTTACCCCATGCTCTGTCTCTGCTCTGTTTCCTCTAATTTGTGAATCGGGAAAATTGCCCTTAATTTTTTATCATGTCTTGAAGAATCTTCCAAGTTCTTCAGTGGTTCTGCAGATTACTATAAGTTCATGAAAATGTTGCTACCTGGTTCCATTGTGGACACCATTTTCTGTCAGATTGGCAGCCTGTCTTTTCCTTTTCACAAGATAAATATTGAAATGATGAGTCCATGTGTGGAAGTAGAGCTTTTTGGGGTCTAATGTTGGTATTTTGATGAGGCTGACAGCTTTATGAAATGATGTTTATGCCTTTTCAACAATCCCATCACTCTAAATCTATTTCTGCCCATTTCTTTTGTGTCTGAGATGTTTGCAGGTTGTTTGTTGATTATAAATAAAAATGGCTAATGGATCACCAAAGCACCACCATCAGCTAGAAGCGAAGAGAAAGCGCCTAACTTGGATTGTTGGGGTCAGTGGCCTTTGCGTTTTGTTTTATGTTTTGGGAGCTTGGCAGCATTCCGCCCCACTCACAAATCTGACCCAGTCCATCACTAAAGCAGACTGTGATGTTTCAAATCGTGCCGCGGTTAGTTCTAATCCATCAACATCTTCATCATCAGTTGCCTTGGATTTTGATAGCCATCATCAGAGTCAGATCAACAATACTACTTCAGTTAATGAGTTTCCACCATGCGACATGTCCTTTAGTGAGTACACTCCTTGCCAAGATACTCAAAGGGGAAGGAAATTTGATAGGAACATGTTGAAATATAGAGAGAGGCATTGCCCAACAAAGGATGAATTACTCCTTTGCTTGATACCTGCTCCGCCTAAATACAAGACCCCTTTTAAATGGCCTCAAAGCCGCGATTATGCCTGGTATGATAATATTCCCCATAAAGAACTTAGTATTGAAAAGGCTGTGCAGAATTGGATTCAAGCTGAGGGGGACCGATTTAGATTCCCTGGTGGAGGCACCATGTTCCCGCGTGGAGCTGATGCTTATATTGATGACATTAATGAGCTCATACCTCTTACTGATGGAAGCATCAGAACTGCAATTGACACAGGCTGCGGTGTAAGTTAATTGCCAAAATATCAAGTTTTCTATTCAACTTCTGTTTCAAATCCTATCCAAATATCTCAAGGTACATTTGTTCTATGAGAATTAGCAGCATTCTAGGTCTTATGTGTATTGTTCTTGTCCTTTTTGTGGATGTTAAGGTTGCGAGTTGGGGTGCATACCTGTTGAAGAGGGACATTATATCAATGTCTTTTGCACCAAGGGATACACATGAAGCACAGGTCTGGTTTGCGTTGGAGAGGGGAGTTCCTGGTATGATTGGTGTCATGGCTTCACAAAGGCTTCCTTACCCAGCAAGGGCTTTTGACATGGCTCATTGTTCCCGTTGCTTGATACCATGGCATAAATATGGTATGCCCTCGATTTTACCTTGCACTTGTGTTGAAGTTAACGTGAAGCATGGATTTCTGCCCCCCAAGATAGTTTGATAAAAATGGAGCTCAATCACGACCACAAAATTTTCATTTATCAATGTGGTTCAACCAAACTTCTATTGATCCAAGTATGTTGTTTTCTTTCATTTCACAGATGGCATGTATCTAATTGAAGTGGATAGAGTTTTAAGGCCTGGTGGCTACTGGATTCTATCTGGTCCTCCTATTCACTGGAAGAAACACTGGAGAGGTTGGGAAAGAACCCAAGAAGACTTGAAGCAAGAGCAGGATGCTATTGAGGATGTAGCCAAGCGCCTGTGCTGGAAGAAAGTGGTTGAAAAGGATGATCTTTCAGTCTGGCAAAAGCCCCTGAACCACATTGATTGTATTGCAAGCAGGAAGACCTATAAAACACCACATATATGCAAATCAGACAATCCAGATGCTGGCTGGTATTCTTTAAATATACACATCTTAATTCATAGTATTCCGTATACTAATTTGATATGCTAACACCTTTGATTTGACACCTCTACCAAAAAAGGTACAAAGAAATGGAAGTTTGCATAACTCCATTACCAGAAGTAAGCAGCTCGGATGAAGTAGCTGGTGGTGCCGTGGAGAAATGGCCAGCACGTGCATTCGCAATCCCTCCAAGAATTCGCAGCGGTTCAATACCAGGAATCACTGCTGAGAAATTCAAGGAGGACAATAATCTGTGGAAGGATAGAGTGACAAATTACAAGCATATCATTAGTCCTCTCACCAAAGGCAGATACAGGAACATAATGGACATGAATGCACAGCTTGGAGGATTTGCTGCAGCCTTGGCAAAATATCCAGTGTGGGTTATGAATGTGGTTCCTGCCAATTCAAATCCAGACACACTTGGTGTGATCTATGAACGAGGTTTCATTGGAACATATCAAGATTGGTGTGAGGCAGTCTCAACATATCCAAGAACATACGATCTCATCCATGCCGGTGGGGTGTTCAGTATATATCAGGACAGGTAACACTTGAATTCTGAAAAAAGCTATTTTTGATCGCCATGATCTTGTAAGTCACAATCTCGTGATTGAATATGTCTTCATTTTTTTGTATTCAAGGTGTGACATAACCCACATTCTGCTGGAGATGGATAGAATTCTGAGGCCAGAAGGGACAGTGATATTCAGGGATACAGTAGAGGTTCTTGTGAAGATTCAGACCATAACAAATGGCATGAGGTGGAAGAGCCAAATTATGGACCATGAAAGTGGACCTTTTAACCCAGAGAAAATTCTTGTTGCTGTCAAAACTTACTGGACTGGTGAAAAGAAGCAAAAACAAAAGGAGTAGCCATAGTAGTGTAATTTCTTACGCTTCCAGAAACCCCTTTTCATTTCCTTTCTTTTTTGGTAACCATCATGTTGAATCAGATTATTTGTCAAGGATATATATCCTTGTGGATGAGAAAACGGATAGGCTTTTCCTCCATGTTAACGGAGATAAATTTACCCACCCCCCCGTGTTTCTTCTCATCTTTTATCGTCATAGTAATAGTTTGGATGAGGTCAAGGTAAGAGAATATGAGATATTGTTTATCACATGATATAGATTTTCTTTTTGAGTTCTTACATCATTTTGCAAGCTCACAAGAACATTCTTCTAAGTCATAAATCCAGACCGCTCATAGTCATTGTTATCAACTGCAATCCATGATGATGATTGAACAAGGTGAAATATTGGCCAAATGTAAGCCATAGCCATCCTCCATTCAATCAAGCTATAATGCCATTAAGCTTGATAGGTTTTGGACTGTAGGGAATTCAGCCTGGAAAAAAAAAAAAGCCAGATTAGAGGAATAAACCAAAAGGGGGTTTGGGTGTCAATTTTTTTTAAAGAAAATAGAGCCATTTTATTTGTTCTTTCTTAATTTTCTTTGATTTTGACTCGGCGAGATTTAGCCAGATTAATTAAGTTATTAAAAATTTGATCAAATCTTGACTATTTTAATATTTTTTTTAATTTAACTTAAAACTTGCCTCTAATACGATATGGGTTGCAGATTTTTTGGGTTAATCTATCAAGTTGAGTCTGGTTTAATAACTAGGAATCTCTTACCTCTTGAGATCTTCATTCTATTTATTCCAAGATATGAACCTAAAGCCATCAAGTAAAAATCAAGTCTTAACCGTTAGGACATCTCCTTCTTAAGAACAAAACACCTTCTTCTACAAGAAGTTGGGAGAGGCTGGTGAGATTATCTTGTGCACACTGAAGAAAAACATGAGGAACCAGCATTATGATTTGGTTAACAATCAATGCTTGCTGAAGTAATCCATGGAGAAAGCCACTCCCAAACTCCCCGGCAAGTGCACTGCTTTTAAGTGGCATTGGCATCTAGGAATTGACCACCTACCTTAGGATTTGTCATGCCATCATCTATATGATGTTGAAATATGCCATGACATAGCAAAATGTTGTCAAGCTAGGTTGTGTTCTTAAGCTTGTAGTGCCTTTTTTAACCAAAAGTGAAGAAATTGAAGAACTTGTTATTGCTATTGCATGTTAATTATTTAAATGTTTTTTAAAAATAAACTCTTCAAAAAATAAACTCTTTTTTACTATGAATGCAAGGTTATTTTAGTTTTTTTGTTATGGTTTTTTTTTTGTAATTCTCATGTGACAATTGCTAAAAAAAAAAATACAAGAAAGTCTAGAATGTTGTTTGTTAAGTTAGGTTTTGTCTTAAATAATTTATTGAGTTAATTTGTTTTTTCAATTACATTCCTTGATTTATATATATATATATTAAATTTGATTTTCATTCTTTTAATTGTAATGTATTGGGTCTTAAATCATTTATTAAGTTAATTGTTTTTTTTCAATTTCATCGCTTTACACTTTGTTTTTATATTAGATTTGATCCTTATTTTTTAAATTATGATGTTTTTAGTCTTGAATACTTTATTGAATTAACTTGTCTTTGGATTTCATCTATTGACAATATATTTTTATATCAAATATGGTCCTCATTCTTTTGATTGTTATTTTTAGTTGCCTTTTCTTAATTGAAATTGTTTTCCAATTTCATCCCTTATGATTTGGTTTTTTTTTTTTGTGTTAAATTTGGTTTTATTTCTTTTTAAATCACATTTTTTTAACTTGTTTTTTTAAGTTTATCCCTAATTATTTTGGTTGGTTTAGAATTATACATTGTTATTTTTTCTGGTTTGCCTTTTACATTATGATCCAGCCTCGTGATCTGTGTTACAAATTCTGAAGGTTAGATTGGGTTGGTTTTAGTTATTTTTTAAAATTTCTTCCATCATCATTGAATTCGTTGAAAATTGATTTTCTTTGTTTTGGATTCTTTTGTGAATATAATTTTTCTTTTCGATTTTGCCCTTCAGTTCAATATTTTTTTTATATATATTAAGGCTTGACTCTCAATGTTTTGATTTTTAATTTTGATTCTTAGCCTTTTTATCAAATTTTAATTTATTTTCAATTTCATCCTTAGATCCATAATCTTAATGTTTTATTTTTTTAAAATCCGGTTCTCATTCTCTTGATTTTTATTTTTTGATTCATTTGTTAATTTGATTTTTTTTTTAATTTTACCATTCAATTTAAAATTTTAGTTTATTCTCTCAATTGCTATTTTTTTATCCTTCAATTTTTTTTATTTTATAATTTGACATTTTATTTATTGAGATTTGGTCTCTTTGAGTTTTCTCATTGATTTTAGGCTCTGCCCAATAGTCGATCTGGGGTAATTATCAAGTCACGTCGAGTGGGTTGGCTCGAGTTAACCCCAGTTAACCAAATCCTTTTGTTTTATAAAAAAGTTAAAATGATACATTTTTTTTAAATAGTAAACGGGTTTTGACCCTGTTTTGATTGGATTTTTCCCGGGTTAATCGAAATATTGGTCAACCTAAGTTTTTGACCGTATTACAATATATCAATTCTCCCTCAATTTCTTTTGAAACTCGGGTCGATCTAAGCCAAGAGTCATTTGGGATATGGGTCAACCCGTCGGGTCGAGCTAAACTTTTAAATAGTTGCTTTTCAGATGTGGTGCCTTTTAATCTAGTCACCACATAAGGTTATGAGTTTGAAAATTTAATACGAATTGACGTTATTTTCTAAACAAACAACTACATAAGCAAATGGCCATGTGTGTGGGTTTCGGGAAGATTACAAGCTCGTTTAGTATTATACTAACAATAATTTTTAAAAATATTTTTTGCTTTGAAATATATCAAAATACTATTTTTTATTTTTTAAAACTTATTTTTGATATCAACATGTAAAAATGATGTAAAAACATGAAAAAAAATTAATTTAAATTAAAAAAACTCAATTTTTTTCAAATTTTTATACTACCAAAACAAATAGTGTTTAAATGCCCAGGTGAGAGAGTATTTTTGCCTTACAACCTACTTTTCAAAGTGTTGTTTGCTGAAAAAGATTAAATTAATATTTTTTTTGTGTTTTTAGATAATTTTGATGTGTTGATATAAAAGATAAAAAAATTATTTTAATATATTTTCAATAAAAAAAATACTTTATACCACAATACTAAACATATATTTATTTTTTATTTGAGATTAATTTATATAGACTTGGTGTATTTAAACTTCAAAGATTTTTTTTTTTGCAAGTTGGTTTTAAGGTTAAAACCGTAAAAATTCAAGAGATATGGCAAACCTCTTTAATCACCAAACTAAATTAACTATACGAAGTTGGATTGATTTCGTATTTATCACGTACTAATTAACATAATGATAAGATTTAATATAGTCGGATGGATCAACTCAATAACTCATTAAGAGTGTGTTTGGTATTGCGGTAGATGTTATAGTTGTGGTTTTAAAAAAATTATTTTATAAAAAGTATTTTTAGTTGAGGTTGGTTTGAAAAAATAGGTGTTTGGTTAAAACTGTGTTTAAAATTGAGGTTTAAGAAAAGGTAGTTTAATGTGTTTGGTTAAGAATGTTTTTGAAATTGAGGTTATAAAATAATTTTTTAAAAATATATTAATATTGATGGTTTTAAATTTAAATATTGTAAAATTAATTACTCTTATTACATCATGAAAAAAATAATATTTTATATAAAATATTTTTTATTATTTCATTAAACTATTTATATTTCTATTACATCCAAAATTCATCCAATAAGAACTACAGTTTTCATAACTTTTTAACATGTAATAAAATTAGATAAAATATTATCAGATATAAAATTGATATTACTGTGCGCGTAAATTTAATTCACTCTATTCTAGTTTTTTAAGAAAAAAATATTGTTTACATCGCGAATAAATTTAATTCTCTAAACTAGTTTTTTTAAAAAAAAATTAATACAATTAACACATTAAAGAAACGAGAGCAGTGCGAGTGAATTGCACTGTTCACATGAACAGTGCAATTCACTCGTGAATAACAATAAATTGTACTGTCCATAAGTTTCTACAGTGTATGCAAAACAGGCTTTCATTGCTTTTTCTTTTTGGCATTTTAAACGCAAAAAATATATAAATTCTATGCACAATAAAATAAGTTTTATTATTATCAAATCAACTACATTTTAAATAAAACACAGTCGCAATCACGTAGAAAAACTGCCTTTAACTCGGACCTGATCTATCATGAAAGTGATATATGAGATTGAGGTGACGTAAGCAAACAACACCAATTTTACTTGGTGTAAATGTCTCGACAGCAAATAGTTCAAGAAATTAATGAAGAAAAAAATCCAAAAAAAAATTAAAAAAAAATAACGAAGAGGGCCTAGACCCTAGAGGTCAAGCCAAATGCTAGTTGATCTACTACCAAAAGGTCATACCAAATGCTAGCCCTACCTGGTTGTTGGATGTGGTGGCTAAAGGACTATATAGGTTAGACTTCAAAACTGCCTGCATTCCTTTTGACTTGCGCAGTTGCACTCATTAATTTATTGGCAATTATTAAAAAAATTGGTCAGAAAATCTAGTGGGGATTGTCTATTTTAATCGCCATGAATTTAAGTCAGATTCTCCTGTCTTCTACTTTGGAGGCACCTTGACCATTAGGAGGTATTATTATTATTATTATTATTATTATTATTATTATTATTATTATTATTATTAATATGGGAGTTCAAGTGAATTTACGTGTATTTTAATTAATTTTATGGATCCTGAAATTAACGATTATAGAAGTCTCTAATGACCTTGAGGTTTGTGAAACTTGAACTGGTAACCTTTAAGAAACAAATCTAAAACCTAACCAGTTGAATTACACCCCTCAGAATTATTGGAAAGTAAATTTTAGACTTTATTATATTATTTTTCTAGTAATTCATTCACAGAAACTAAATCAAATTTGATTGAGATCATTGGTAATTCCCTAATTTGAAGTCTGAGAAGAAAATGGAAAACTTGTAAATCTATTCTCCTCTTCCTAAGGCAATCACTGCAAACATGCTAGTTCTAAAAAGGGTTATGGAAAAAAGAAAAAAACCAAAGATTTCGTATAGTATTTTTGATCCAAAATTGCTTTGAGGGATTAAAATCTATATATTCTTGACTCAATGCTTATATGATAAGGTTTATGGTAATCCTTGTTGGTTTCTATTAGAGGTGAGCAAAAAAAATCAAAAAATCAATTAAACCGAGAAAACCAGAAAAAAATATCAAAAAAACCGAACCGTGAAAAAAACAGATTAAAATTTTAAAAAAACCGACCGGTTCGGTTTTGATTTTATAAGCCTGAGACCGAAAAAACCGAACTGAATCGAATCCAAACCGAAAAAAACCGATCCAAACAGAAAAAACCGAGCCAAACTGAAAAAACCAAGCCAAACCAATTTGAACTGGTTTTTGTCCTAAAAAACTGAACCGAAACAGGTTTCGGTTCGGTTTTATTTTTTTTAATTTTTTTTTGTTTGGTTTTTTTTTTATAAAAACCGAATCGAACCGAAAATGATTACCCCTAGTTTCTATCAATCGGATCGACAAATGTAATGATTTGAATGCAATTGAATAAAATGAAAATATAAGGAGCAAATGTGAATTTTTTATATAGATATAGGATAAGAAGGGGTTTCACTCTCTAAAGTTACTTTCATGCTTTAATAGTAGTAGAGAATGTTTAAAGTGCTTGACTTGCTCTAGATTGTGAAAATTGGTATGATTTTATTAATCACTTATAATTTAAAATTTAATCTGAATTAAATTTTTAATTAAACTAGAAAATATTAAAACTCAATAAA
>Ga0325414_1009325_pt1 | contig 10348 bp, 5 predicted proteins | sample PopdelMetagenome_8_FD_206183 | JGI IMG/M metagenome (GOLD analysis project Ga0325414, IMG submission 206183) | Populus deltoides microbial communities from Bellville, Georgia, United States - Leaf-PdKOR-R3 | ecosystem: Host-associated > Plants > Phyllosphere > Phylloplane/Leaf | place: USA...
AAGCAACATGAAGTTGGACGGTGTTGAAATGATAAAATAAAATAAAATAAAGAGTGAAAATTGAGTTTAATGGGAGAAAGTGAGCTATAAATTTATATTTCACACTTGGAAAGTCAATTGCACTAGCCAGCCTTCGCTGCCTTTTTTTCTTTTTTTTTCATGGTGGTAGAAGTCGATGTGTTAAAGCTTTATTTATTTATTTATTTTTTGGTATAGTTGTTGCATTATGAGATGTTACTACTAGTTTTCCTTGAAAGATAATGAGGTCCTCTACTAGTTTTATGGTGGTGGAAGTAGATGTGTTAAATTTTTTTCTCTCTCTTGAAAAATATAAAAATACTAAAAGTAAAGGAGACTTTATTGTGCTTCTTTTCATAAAATACTACTCACTATAATAATTTTTTTCTTCATCTGAGTTTTTTTTTTAAATTTCAATTACATTCTTCAACATCAGATTTATTAGAATTAAGTTTTATAATTTTTTTTAATTTACTTTTTATGAGACAATCTTAATCTTATGACCTGAACCGAGAATTTAACGAGTTGACTTAAGTTTTTTTTCCTCGATTTTATTCTTTAACATGAAGTTAATTAAGAATTAGGTTCGTTGTTTGTTTCAGTTTGTTTTTTAAAAGGTTATCCTTGTATCATGAATGAAGTCACGAGTTTGATGAGTTAACTTTAGTTGACTCCAATTATTTTTTGTGTCCTCTTTTAATCAATTTTTCAATTTTAATTCTATCTTCTAGCATTATATTTAATGGGGGCCGAGTTTCATATTTTTTTGTAACTTATTTTCTACTGAAGTTATCTTAGTCTCATTCTACAAATCGCGAGTTTAACGAGTTAATTCAGTTGACTCAAGTTTTTTTGTTTTTTTTATAATTGACTTTGTTTTTCAATTTTTTTTTTTAATATTGAGTTGATTGACAATTAAGTTTCGTTATTTGTTTCGGTTTGCTTTTTACGAGATTATCTCTATTTCATAACTTGAGTAATGGGTTTGACGAGTTAACCCGGGTTAACTTGAATTGTTTTTATATTATTCTTTCAATTTTATCTTTTGACACTTGGTTAATTAAGAATTGAGTTTTATAATTTATTTCAATTTATTTTTTATTAAGTTATCTCGATTTTATGATCTAAATCATAAGTTTGACAGGTTAACTCAAGTTAATTCATGTAATTTTTTTGTTTTTTTTAATTATTTTTTTTTTCAATTTTATCCATAAATATTGAGTTTATTAAAAGTTGAATTTCATAATTTGTTTTGATTTGCTTTCTATAGAATTATTATGGTTTCATGACCTGACATTTAGGTTATCAAATTAATTTGGGTTGATTCAAATCAATCTAATATATTTTTATATAAAAAAATTATTTTAAATTAAATTATATTTTTAACAATTATTCATATTGTTTTTTATCCACCAAATCAACTATATCATATCAATTCCCCTTTAGTTAGTTTTTGTTTTTTTAACTTTGATTTTTTTTTCCTCAAAGCGTAGCGGGAACTAAATTTCTAGTTGGGGGTTAAGATTTATGGATGGTTTCAACTTCAAGGATTGAAACCGAAAAAACGGCACCGCATTAACTGTTTTAACGAACCCACGCTTAGTAAGCTCAGTTCAATTCCCAATATCTCCCAATACGATCGTCTTCCTGAAGAGAATTTAGGGCACAAATCATCGACTCGATCTTAAAATGGAACAAGAAACGGGTTTGTCGAAACCAGTGGCTGTGATAGCCTGTGCAACCATGGCATTCCTTTATGTTGCCATTCTGTATGCTCCCACTTTGATTCTGCGCCTCCCGGCTCCTTCTTCTCTCAAGGAATTTATGATCCGACGGTTCATATGCGCCACCATTTCTTCATTCATGTCCCTTGTTTTCTGTGCTCTCCTCCTCCCTGTAAGTTGTTTCGTTTCCTTGATCATCCACTGACTATGTGTTTCAAAATTCTCCCATACCCATTATCACATCAATACTGTTACTTACTTATATTGTTGATTTGTTGCTTATAAATGATGCTAGCTGAGGAGAAGGGAGGCAACTTACTTGTTCCGCGTATATGGCATCAGACTGGACCATCTTGTGAGTATCTTGATTATGATATATATTTATTTTTTTTCATTGTCAATGTTGAATAAATGCGTACTGGGAAGGAGGAGCTATCCTTTTTTCACATAGTAATTATCGGGTTATATTCTTGTACGACCTGCAGATGGGAAAAAAGGCTGACTGATTGCTAAAACTTGCATTCTGAAACGCAATTTTATGTATGAAACAGTGGCAAGCTGTGGTCTTTCCTCTTTCGTTGACTTGTTTAATGTACGCTGGATCTTTGGTCTTCAAGTCATTATTGTTGGTGGATTCATGGAAGGAACACATGCATCAGGGTGAAGGAATTTCTTTAAACTGTATCAAAGATATCCTGCAGAACTTTCTTGCCGGGCTGTCTTCAACTGCCTCCAATGTCTTGGCTTGGCGTAATTATGTTGTGGTGAGTTTATTTATTAATCAAAATGAGATCACAAGTTTCAAAGATAACATAGGGCATGAATGTTTGCATACTTCATCTAAATGGCTTTCTATAGCAATTAAGGTTATGGATTTTAATTTTTTGTGGGGTAGTTTGGACCCATACTAGGTAAGAAATTTTGTTTCCTATGCTACCTACCAACCATTTCCTTTTACCTCCTATTCTACTATGTGCTATGTGCATGAGTGGCGAGTAAAAAACATGTGCTTTCTTACTCAATTTTTATTTGTGTTCATAAGTAACGCTTTTACTTTCAATGGTTGACAAAGATTCCATGAGTACATTGATATGAGCTATTGTGCACTTAATAAGCATGAAGTTTTCTATGATAGCATGCCAAGCCAACATTCCAACGTGCAGAATATGTATTTATTCCTAAAATTGATTTCACTTTATGGCTTGCAGGAAGACTCAACTCAGCGGCATAATTTGGTTTTATTCTTTAATGATGTTTAGTCTATCACATTATGGATACCTATGGGTCCTTTCTTCCCCTTAGTTGATCGTTTGAAAATCTTGAAGGATGAAGTGGATTAGTTATCTTTGCTTCTTTATTTCCTAAAATTAGCTAGCCATGCTCGCATCAACATCGTAGTTAAACGAAAAAATGTTAGCTTGATCATTGCACTGATCTTCAACTCTGTTATACGCAGGCTCCATTAACAGAGGAATTGGTGTTCAGAGCATGTATGATACCTTTACTTCTCTGTGGAGGGTTTGAGATCTATGTTGTCATTTTACTCTGCCCCATTCTCTTTAGCGTGGGTAAGTGAAAGAGCATCGTTGTAAAGATACTTGCTGTTAACTATTATTTAGAAGTCAATACAGCATGTCAACAACTTGTGAGGCAGTAATTGAAGATGATTAAGAATTGGGTAGCATTCAAGAATAAAGTGATCACACATCCACTTGTTATCATATTATATTGGCTACTTGAATGTTTACTTTTTTCTCTGATACTTTTTGTTCATGTCATAACAGTGCAAAATAACTTGTGCTCAGTTGATCAGAAATTATAGATCACTTCCTTAAATACATTTGCTGTTTTTAGTATCTCTAGTTTAATCTTCTGACACCGGTGTAAAAAAACTGTACTGTTGTTTATATCTTATATCAGAAACTACAGTTACTTTTATGCAATGTGGTCTTACCAAGTGTGATTGTTATTGTTCAGCACATCTAAACCATTGGATGGAGATCTATTGCCGTCAAAACTATAGCTTGCTCAAGGCATTCATGGTTGTAGGTATCCTCTGCTTCTTATTGTTGCTTTTGATTGATGTCTTTTGTACCTTATAGCAATTTTTCTATGACAGAGATTTGTTTTGTTGCCTTAAGTATGATGCATTTGTTTTGAAATTTGTGATGTGTTTGTTTGGGGAACTTGATTAACCGAAGACTTCTTTTAGATCTCAATGTCTCATTGACAAATGGATTTGTATGTATTTCTCAGGTCTTCAGCTAGGTTACACTGTGATCTTCGGTTCATATGCATCTTTTCTTTTCATCCGAACAGGTAAGTCATGTGACTTGATAATTGTTAAGATATCGAAACTTATTTTTGCATTCTACATGATAGCTTAAACTTTTGAATTAAGTATTCTTTCCAAGAAATGTATGTGAGGGTTAGCAATTTAGACCCTTGTTATCCTCATTCATGATCAAATTAATTTTAACATAAGATAGTAGTGGGCTTATTATTGATCCATGCTTGAAGTCGAAGAAGCTTTCTCTCGAGGGAAGACAGAAAAGTCTACCTGTGGTTTTCATCTTAAAGGCTAAACACTTCAATTAAAAGGTCATCATAGTAATGAACAATAGATAAGTTTATTTCCTCCCATTTAAGCATAATTAATTTAACTATTCCAAATATGCCTTTTAAGTATAGTTCCCTTGCAAATGAAGTTATTAGCCAACCACAATCATATATATAAAAGTAATTTTTTTTCTTGGTTTACTGGTGTCTTTCTATTAATGTGTTGTGTTGGTGCAGAAAAAAAAATCCGCTTGAATTTGATGATCTTTTTAGAACATTTTTGAAAATTCAGAATAATAGAATCATGAGCAAAATCATTATTTCAATTACTTTCTTTTTTGTATGTTAAAAAAAAATGACAGAAAGGAGCTGTGAAAGAGGAAAACATGTTAAAAAATTACGTCAAAGCAATTCAAGGCCAGGTCTCTAGTTAAATAATTGGAGTATTAGACACTAACTTTACGAATTGTTTCCTTCTATGTGTGATTTCTGAAAATTAGCTGTGACATAGTCCTCACTCACCTTCAATGATCGTTGTAGAGCTCATTGTTGATTTAAACCAGATACTACTGAATGTTTTAATCTGAAATGATAGTGTAAGAACATATTTGGAGCGCTTATAGGACAACATGTATATGATCTTTTTATCTCTTGTTCATTAAATAGTTAAAGTTAATTCTTTGTTGTAGGTTGCTTTTTTTCCGTATCTTGAATCATTTCTGACCATGGATCACATGCATCTTTGTAGGACATCTTGTTGCTCCATTAGTTGCTCATATATTTTGCAATTTTATGGGATTGCCTATGCTGTTTGTGAGGAGGACAGGTATGTGAGTTGAATTGCAGGAATGCAACTGAAGCAATCAAATTTCATTGTATGACTATATATAGATTCGGTGAATCATTTTGCAGTAGCATATCGCACAAGCATGTCCTTATCGCTTTGCAACCTCTTAGTCATTTCTTGTGATTCTAGGCTTCTTGGATGATGTAACCTTGTCTCTTTGCTATCTCTCAGTCATTACTAGTGATTCTAACTTAGAATTTCTAAGCTTCTTGTATGGGCATAAAATCATTGATCACCCCTGTGCTTTTGTAATTTGGTCAAATTGACACCCCTCTACATGAGGGTGGCTCCAATTGATCCTTTTTCTACTAATTTGGGGATTTTTTAAACCCGTCCTGCATGTCTTCCATTAAGTTGACCGTGAAAGGTCCATATAGGCACACCACTTGTACGGTCCATAATAAAAATGAAACAAAACAGAACTTTTCTGAAAAAAATCAAATTATCTAATAAAAAAGAATTTGAAATTTATAAAATATATTTAAAAGTTATGAAATAATTTTGAAAACTTATGTGAAAAACATATTATATTTAAAATTTATAAGAGAAAAGAAATGAGAGCTCGGTATTAAACAAGACTAAATCATGTGATATTCATTAAAACTAAATTTGGGAAAATAAATAATCAAGAAACCACTTTTCCATTCCCAAATCATAACCTGCTTTGTTAATCTGTTTGGATTAACAAAACCATTTTGAAATAAAGATAAAAAACTTAGTTTGGTAATTGACCCAAAAACCGTTTAGTTTAATAATGGAAAACCTAGTGTTACATTCTAAACAAACTTAGAATCCTTAGTTTCTTCTCTGCTTCACCAAACTAGGAATTTCGAATTTTGCAGCTGATTGTGGGAGATGTTAAGGGCATGTTTGGTTGCAGAAAATAGTTTGTATGTTTCTTTTAAGTTTTGTGAGCTTAGACTTAGTTCAGTGAAAAAGGAAAATTGGTTTAGGCATGGATGACCTTTTTGAGAATTGAGCTGAAACAAATTGAAATACTTTTTCCAAAGGGCTTCAGATCCTTCTGGATGTTCATTCTTATAAGTAGCATAGGGTAAGAGAAAGAAGTCAAAACTTAAATCATTTTCACATGCATTTTCGTATTTTGAATCACCGGGGCATGAAAAAAACTATCAATGCTTTCACTTGCTTTTCTTTTTCCCTTGAATTACCAAGGAATGAACAAAAAAAATTGGTACATAAATATGGTGGTCCAAAATCAATATATTGTTAATAACACATATTATTAACTTTCTTCATGTATTTATTTGCTATTAACGAAGTGTGTGTTTCGTAATGCGGTGCAAGGTGTTTTTCAAAAAGTGTTTTTCAATTGAAAATGCATCAAAATGATGTTTTTTTTCAGATTTTTTTTATTTATTTTTGATATCTGCACATCAAAAAGCATATAAAAAATAGTTTGATGTTTTTCAGCTGAAAAACACTTTAAAAAGTACGTTGGACCAAAAAAACAAACACTCTCTCGAAATCTAGTAGCTTGTATAGCAAAGCTAGAGTTTCAAGCCTAGCAAAGCTAGATTATCAAGTGGAGAATATATTGGGATAAGCTAGCTATATATCTAATTAATAAGGTAGCATGTTCATCTCTTAAAAGTTAAAAAGATTGAAAGTGCATAAATTTTAAAGAAAAAAAATATGGGAGAATGTCTGAAACATTTTTCAAACCTAGGTTTAAGTTGGAGACTTGTCCAATTCTCCAAATGGAAAAGCCTTACTTGGACATGATATTCTATTTTCCATTCTCAATGGAGATAATTTTATATAAAAATAGAGAGATCTTCCGGATTTGAATATGTTGTTCAAGGATTAAGGTAACTTAACATCTAAAAGGGAAGTGAATTAGGTGTATCATTAAATTTTACAATTAATACAAATTACTTCCAAGTAAATGTAATAACCAACAATAAAATTAAAGTACATAAAGTAAATAGTTAAGGGGGTGAATTTATAAACTCGTTTTTAAGTTTTAACGTGGTTAGCAAGCCAACATCCTCACCTCTAGTACTAAACCGTACTGGAGTATTGTATTCCTTAACTTGTCTAAGCTTTAGAGTACAATTACCACTTTCACACTAAGTTTTTTACACCATTTGAAGTAATCCCTCTCCAAGATTTTTTTTTCTTGGTGAAATTCTCTTACTAATACCAAGAGTTTTTACTTAACTCTCAAAGGTTTACAATGATGATTTTGTTTTCGCAACAAATTCTCTCATTAGAGTGGATAATACAATTGAACTTTATACCTCACTAGATAGTATTTATAGGAATGAAAATATTTAAGTGTAGTGAGAATGAGATTAAATATTATGTGCTAGAATATGAAGGTTTAATAGCACAAATAAGAGTGTGTTCAAGGATTGATGATTTTGTAGTAGTTTTACTTTTAAAATAGCTTGTATATCATATATGATCGGATTCTCTTGCTAATTTTGCAATTAGACAAGCTATATATATGTTTCTAAGAAAAAACTAGCCGTTATTGTTTATTTGACAACTAAAATGGTTGACTGATTCATACTGGTCAAGTCAATCAGTCAATTAGTTCCTATAGAATTCTCAGTGTTCATCACTGATGAATAAACAGTCGACTGATTCATTTGGTAACTCCAAACGGTCGATCGGTGCATGCAAAATTCTAGATTTAATAGTTTTACTTAGGTAAATTCTTAGAACCGTCTAACTTAGATTTTATTTTATTATTATAAAGTACTTAATGCATGCAAAATGAAGTGTGTGAGTTCATTTTAATTTTGCTATCAAGTAAGATATCAAGATTTACATTGAAACACTAAAATGAATATTTATTCCAAGTCTTCGTTTTACTCCCTTCTTGGACTTCATGATTGAGTTCTTCACGTAATCCAATCATGGCATTATCTTTTGTGAAAATACTCCATTCTTTTTTCGATTTTCTTGTCCAGTTAAAGTCCCATTCATGCAAACCTCTCTCCGCATCATCGTTGCAACTGAATAAATTGCAAAACTTGTGCGCACCAAGATCAATACATATCACTACTCCACTGATTCAAAGTCTCTTAACCCTCCATTAGCACTATTATTATTTTTTGTTCAAATGCATATCTATACATCACCCACAAATTTGAGTGCACCAAGACCATTCAGCACTCCACCCATTGAAAATCGCAACCAACACCTTGGATATCAAACTCATGCTTCTTGGTCGATTTAACGAAAAAATAGATGGAGGTTTAAGAAAGTAGAAGGATCAACCATGATTTTTTAACGAAAAAATAGATGGAGGTTTAAGAAAGTAGAAGGATCAACCATGATTTTAAGTGTTCTTAGATTCTACACATCCTTCATTTTTCAACTCCAAAGCATAGGATGGTTGTTCCCGCATTGGACTTTTGAAGAGAGTGGAATTTACATCCATGCAATACAAACAGTAAAAAAGAAATATGAACTAACCTAGCAGTTGTTTTAGGTTTTCCAATCCTTTGTTCGTCAAAACTTTCCAACTTTATATGGTCAATCTTCCATACTTTTTGGGCAAAATCAATCTCTATGTTGCTAGTTAAGATTTTGGACATTATTAATTATTATTGTTATTGTGACAGGTCTAATTGATCTTATAATTTGTTTCAGGGATGGTGAGCTTAGCATTCATTGCTGGAACTGTAGCCTTCATATGTCTTCTTTGTCCTGTAACACAGCCTCATTTGTACAATGATGGGACAAATGACTGTGAATGCTGGCATGGATATTGTTCCTCGAACTTAAACTCCTAATGCTGAAAGAAGATGGGACTGACATTCTCTGCTTGTAGATGAGATTAAGTTGGAGGGAGAGTGGAATGCTTCAAAAGTTAGAAGGTGTAAAATCTCTCCTCGTCCCTTTCATGGCAACTCTTTTCATGGGCAGTCCAGATTTTTGCCCTTGATCTCCTGGACTTGTCTTTATCTTTTATCCCCATCATTCCGTTTCTCTTATAAACTAAGCTGCTGCAAATTCTCAAAAAAGAGAGGAAAAATAGTTTAAATTCGTAGATATGAAAATCTCCGAATCAATCTGATGAACTCCAAAGATTTGCTTGTTTTATAAATTAATCTTTGAAAAGTGTGTACCAACTGTGTTAAGAATGGAATTTGCACAAGTGTCCAGTTACATATTTATATGTATTTCTGAATTCGTTCAATTTTCCCCCCTCCTGAATTGCAGATTTTTTCCCCATTCATCACTCGCCTGCATGCCTGCCAGCAATGGTGAAGCTCCTCAAAATGGTACAGGCTATGCTATTTGTTACAAAAAGAAATTAAAGTTTTATATTTATTTTTAAACGTCAAGTACACGTGTCACCATGTGGTTCGTTAACAAAAGCAAAAACGTGGAATTAACCTTTTCACAAACTTACATGGTTTAGTAAATATCTTAAGAAACCTTCCTCTAAATATTGCCTCCACCAACACTTGGGACTTTCCAAATCTTTGCTCACGCAAGCAATAAAAAATCTCGGTTGGGTTTTTTTTTTTATCTACTAAAACAAATTATAAACCGTTGATTTTTATTTAGAAATATATTAAAATAATAATTTTTTTTATTTTTTTAAATTTATTTTTAATATTAACATATCAAAATTACAATAAAATAAAAAACATGACTGTTGTGCAAAAACTAACGGTGCTGAATCTGCACGAATCACACCACCATTTATCTGCTCTTCCACACAAAGGATCGTAAGAATGTATAGGAATTTTCAACATTGTTGGGGGGGTCGAAGAAATTGTTCCAACTTTAGGAAGCCATTGTCTCCCAAACAGGCCCAATATTTCTTTTTTAGGCCATAGCTGATGGGAAACGCAAGCTTGCTTTGAAATTGACTTGATTTGGAATATTTTTTTAGTCTGGATCCAAGCTCGAAATTGATGATGGGCTTTTGATTTTAGGAAGTGAGGTTATTTTTTTTCTTATTCTTTATTTATTGTTTTCTTAGCTTAGTTTTGAAAAACAATTTTGAAAATCTTGCACATTTAAAATTATATCATTTTAACTAACTTTTAGAGTTAAAATTTTGTTGAAAATTATTTTTCAATAATTTTTTTAACACTGAATATTAACATGATTAAAATAATTTGAAGGTGAATAATAAATTGATCCCAAAAAAACTAATGGATGATATGTTTTTATGAAACTCAAAACATTTTACCTTACATAGAAAAAA
>Ga0325414_1009326_pt1 | contig 10348 bp, 7 predicted proteins | sample PopdelMetagenome_8_FD_206183 | JGI IMG/M metagenome (GOLD analysis project Ga0325414, IMG submission 206183) | Populus deltoides microbial communities from Bellville, Georgia, United States - Leaf-PdKOR-R3 | ecosystem: Host-associated > Plants > Phyllosphere > Phylloplane/Leaf | place: USA...
AGAATCACCCTCAAGCACAATCCAAACACAGCCTAACCTGACTAGTTTTTCTTTAATTAAGAGTATAGTTTAAATTCTGATGAAAGGGAAGAGTATGGTTTATCCACATATTTTGAGTGTCCCATCGCCCACCATATTCTATATTCCAATTGAATAAAGTGAAAGCATATAAATTATAGTATATTACATTTTCTCACAGAGGAAACAGCAACCATTGTTTTCCATAATAATGCCGTTGCTTTCCCTTTGTTTTCTCTTTTCATTAAAACACAGCACATCTGCACTGCACTCTCCACTCTCCACTCTCCCGAAACCCCAACTCTGAACTCACTCTCTACTGTACTTCTGATCTCAACAAGAATTTTCAGATTTTTTCAATAACTATCGCTTCTTAATTCTGTCTGCATTCAATTGTCCTCTGATTTACTCTCTCTCTCTGAAATCTTTAAGATTTTCAATTTCTGTTCAAAAACCTTTCCTTTTGTTTCTCTCTCTATATAAATGTAAAATTATGCCCCAAAACATTATTTTTTATCTGTGCATGTTTGATTTGTGAGAAAATATTGAAGAAAAGAAGGGAAAGTTTGAGTCTTTTCAAGTGAGCACTAATGGGGTTTGTCAAGTGTGGGGTGTTTTTTGTCTTGGTGGCGGTTCTCATGGCTTCCTTTTCTGTTTCTTACACTGACCCTAATGACGGTAAACCATTTTCTTTTCTGGGTTCATGTTTTTTTGGCTGTCATGTCTTTTGTTGGTTTCTCCTCCTTGCCCTTTTGGATGTTTTGCCTCATAATGCTCTGTTTGTTTCTTAAGTTCTGATATTTTATTTGATTTGTCTTGTCAGTTGCTTGGCTTTCATTTGCTTGCGACATCTGTACATCTATGCTTCTTATTTTATTTTTTTTGAAATATTTCCATGATTTGCTTATTAATGATCTCCTTCTTCTTTTAATCATTTGTGTTTATGGGAACATGTTAAAGAATGAGTTAAATTTGTGCTACTGAATTTTATACTTTGTTGGTAACTAGACAGAGTTTGTTCATGCCATCTAATTTACTTGCCTAATATTCCTTATTATGATAATTCTTGACCCAACTCTATTTTATCCTTGCTTGATTAATGATAGTGTCAAATATGGTTTTTTTTTTTTTCATTTTTGTGAGTCTCGAATGCTTCAACTTGTATAATAATCTCTGACTCAGTATATATATGTTTCATTTATTTTTCTTCTTCTTTTTTTTCCAGTGACCGCAATGAATAGCTTGTTTGTTAGCTTGCAATATCCGCAGTTGATTGGTTGGCTTGCTATGGGAGGAGACCCGTGTTCAGATGCATGGCAAGGAGTTGGTTGTGTATTCTCAAACATAACCTCATTGTATGTTCTATTTGTATCTTTCTTTCTTTATTTATTTAATTTCAATTAGTAAATTTCTACTCAACTCAGTAATCGAATCTTTTTTCTTACAGAACACTAAATGGCTTGAATTTAGGGGGAACCTTGAACAGCGATTTCAATAAATTTACATCAATCATAGATATGTAAGTGCACTGGTCACGTCTATGTAATTATGAAATTGGTGGGGAAGATTAGTTTGGCGACATAATTTTCTCAATCAAACCTGTTTATGGATCATGATGTTTTCATGATTGTTGTTTCTGTTTTAGTTCATAGGTATAGTATTGATGAGTTTTACCTTAAAAAGTTTGAAGAGGATGGTTAATGACCAGAATCATCCGGGGTGATTTTAAGAAGTGACGAGTTGGCAATGGTTAAGTTCATGATATATGCAGTTTGTAAATGGAAGTTTTGAAGCCCCTGTTGTTAAAGACTTATGGTACTTTCTATCACTTTTTTGTTGCAGAGATATTAGTGATAATCATATTGGAGGGGATATTCCATCGGCGTTACCCTCTACCTTGAGGAACTTGTGCGTAAACTTCAACCTTGCTTTTATCACCAGTTTAACAAACCAGTTCTAGAAAATTATTGTTATTTGTCAATGCTGCTATTCCTTTCCTAACATGTACATTTCCTTGAGGAAATAATTTGTGTGGCTTCTTTTCCTATTCCAGTTCTCTTGCTCGCAATCAGTTCACTGGAAGAATTCCAGATACTTTAAACTCATTAGGTCAACTGTTAGACTTGTATGTTCACACAAAAAACTTCTTAATTGTTTTATACTGTGGAATTGCACTACCTTTACATTATGTTTGTCCATCTGAAATCCACTTTTATTCTCCTCAGATCTTTCCACAATAATCAGCTAATTGGAGGAATACCAGATGTCTTTCAACAAATGACAAGTTTGACAAATTTGTAAGTATTTCAAGTTCAATCCATTATTCTTGTTGAAAATAGAAATTGCCAGATTTTATTTTTAATCATCCATTTTGGTTCAGGGATCTGTCTGGTAATAATTTGAGTGATCAGCTGCCTCCTTCAATGGGAACTTTGTCTTCTCTCAGCACATTGTGAGGCTCTCATAGAGTACTTGGCTTCTTGCTAATACTGCAACAGATTATAGTTACTTGATGTATACATAATTTTTGTTTTGCAGGCATTTGCAGAACAATAGACTTACTGGGACCCTTAATGTCCTGCAGGGTCTTCCCCTCGAGTATCTGTAACTTTCTTGCCACCTTTCTGACCCCTAGTGTTCTTTTGGTTTTTAAGTCTTTTAATTGGCAATTCTGATTCAATTTTTATGCTATTTTCTTTTTACATTTTTTTTTCCCTTTTTTTTTTTTTTTTTGGGGGGGGGTGTAATGTATAATCAAGTGGTGAAAGAAACAAACACACAGGACTCAAATCTATACTCTGTTTGATTCACTACTTAATCCTGCATCAGTGAGGCAGCAATCCCCTAGTTGGTTTATATGATGTACTGACCTTTTCCTCAACAACTGACATGCTATCCCTTTGTTTCTGCATAGGAATGTGGAGAACAATCTATTTTCTGGGCCTATTCCGGAGAAGCTGCTGGATATTCCAAATTTCAGGTGAAGGACAAACTATCTGTTAGTATATTTTACACCTAAATTTATCAGATATACATGTGCATTTATGGAGAAAAGAATGTACAAGACTTATGGTTAGAGCATAAAGAAAGGGAGAAAGCCATTGGGATCTCGAGAGAACGTGTCCACATCCAAAGACACAAAAATCTCATTAGCCAAATTGTGCATGTCATAGTAATTGTTGATGCTATATATTCTGAAGTTATTTGGAAGGTTGATGGCCTCTATGATGGATGATTTTCCATGCCTGTTCATTTGGCATTTTCAATTTGTATGGTATAATCTTTATTTTTTATCTGCTTGTAATGGTAGCATGTATTTTGCAGAAAAGATGGAAATCCATTCAATACATCTATCATTCCTTCTCCACCACCTGCCATCTCTCCATTTCCAAGCTTGCCACCTGTTGCAGAAGCACCTCAGAAGCAGGCAAATGGTCCTTCTGCCTCAGTAACACTAAAGTCTGAAAGATCAAAAGGATTTTTTGCATCTAAGAGGGTCATTTGGATTGCTGTTATAGGGGTAGTTGTTATTATTATCATACTGGGATTATGTCTTTTAATGTCAACATGCTGCAAAGGAAGGAAAGCAAATGAAGAAGACAATGAGAGGCACAGTGTTAGTGTATATAAGAGCCATATAGATGAGCCCATCAGTAAATCTTCATTTGAACGAAACAATCAAGAGAAAGGTAACTGTCATTGCAGGTTGTTGGTCAAAATTACTAAAATTTTCCACTCTCTTTTGTGTCCTTTTGCCTGAGAAGAGGTCCTTTGAGCAGTTACCAAAGAATCAACCGTAAAGCTGCAAGATCAATATGGACAAGATGCCAGAAGGCAGGAAGCATATCCAAAGGCACAGGGTGAACAGGACACTGATTTGAAGAGAATGGCTGCATATTCAAAGCAAAAGATGGATCATGGGATAAACATGACAAGCATGGATGCAAATTTTATGCCCCTGCAGCCACTGCCCCCACCTCCCCCAAGCCTTCCTATTGGCAATGTCATTGCAAATCCAATTGGGCATGCAGCTCATGAAAAGAGTCATTCAACCGGGACTCTGAGCTCACACTGTCCAAGGATTTTCACCATTGCTACACTTCAGCAGTACTCAAACAGCTTTTCAGAAGAAAATTTTGTTGGTGAAGGGACACTTGGCAGTGTTTACAGGGCTGAGCTTCCTACTGGAAAAGTAAGATTCTCTTCTCTAGCATTGAGCTGATTTTGGGAATGCCATGTGTCATTCATGTGATTTCACAAGCCTTCCCATGTCAGTGTTATAGCATTGCATGTCCTTAAATTAAGTTGGTTCTGAACTTATTTGCGCTTACTACTTGAACTTTATGTCTGTGCTCATGTTATACTGTCATTTGTCTTCATTTATTATAAACTCTGTCAGTGTAAGATTCTCTTCTTTTCCTTGGTCTTAAGCTAAATTTTGCTTCATATTTTGCTAGGATACTTTCATGGCCAATCACTTACATGCAATTCAAAGTGTGAAGAACTTTAACTTAAAATGTTTAGAGAATTCTTCAGGATTTTTCAGCACTTTCACAGTGTGCAAGTTTAATCCATTTTCTTACTCTTGTGCAATTCTTTTATGTCTGTCTCATGGACGGCCATGAGTGGCCTGATTTGCATAGGATGGCTATAGCCTGACATCTGATTTCTATTTATTGACCCTCTTTTTTTTTTTTTGTTTCTGTTATCTTTGTTAGCTACTGGCAGTCAAGAAGCTAAACAGTGGAGCTTCCAAGCAACAGACTGATGAGGAATTTCTTCAACTAGTTTCTAGCATATCGAAAACTCAACATGATAATATCGTGGAGTTTGTGGGATACTGTAATGAGCATGGGCAACGGTTACTTGTTTATGAGTATTGCAAAAATGGGACACTGTATGATGCATTGCATGCGGATGATGAAATCCATAGGAAATTCTCATGGAATGCACGTGTCCAGCTGGCACTAGGAGCTGCTAGAGCCCTCCAGTAAGTAGAGCTACCAACTAACTAAACCCGAGGACCATTATTTGAATGACTTGTAATTAGATACTCAGTTAAAACTGTAAGATTAGATAGTTAAAACTGTAAGATCATATTAGGCCAGATGATCAATACATTGTCTTTGTTGCGTTTCTTATCTTGGTGGCCTAAGGGATTCCTAGATGTCTCACAAGTCCATTACCTCCTTCATTTTGGCTTGCATGATTATGAAACAGAGGTCATTTGCCTCCAATCTTTAGTCATTAGTCAAACTGACTGTCTTTTTACTTTTCTTTTCGGTAAGGTATCTGCATGAGGTTTGTCAACCACCTATTGTGCACTGGAATTTTAAATCTTCCAACATTCTGCTTGATGATAAGCTAGTAGCTCGTGTCTCAGACTGTGGCCTGGCTCCTCTAAAATCATCTGGCTTTGCAACTGAGGTAATATTTTTGTTCTATGGTCTAAAAATCTAGATCTGAAACTTTGCTACTGTATCATCTGATTCTCTGTTTGTTAAGATTTCAAGTGGGCAAGTTTGCAGGATTACGGAAATTAAATTAATAGCATAAGGTGCTAAAATTGATTATTAAACTTGATGAATTTTTCTTAATCCAGTGCTAATAAAAAAATGATTTATTACTTTAAGCCTAAATTGATGTGTCCACTTAAAGCTGCAAAGTTTGACTTTGGTTGTCGTTATTTGTAATTTGTTGCTGATGTTGAAGAACATGCCTTTCAGTTATCAGGGCGCGTCCTCAGTGCTCATGGTTATGGGGCTCCAGAGCTTGAGTTGGGAAGTTATACTAGCAAGAGTGATGTATATAGCTTTGGAGTTGTGATGCTAGAGCTCCTCACCGGTAGAAAATCTTATGACAGGTTACTGATCTCTTGAAAGGAGACTTCCGTATTGATCATGAATCAAATTGAGCTCACTAGTTATTTGTTTTCAGCTAATGTTGTGCTCTCACTGAAAACCTGTAGGTCATTGAGTCGAGGGGAGCAATCTCTGGTTAGATGGGCAATTCATCAGCTTCATGATATAGATGCACTTTCTAGGATGGTTGACCCCTCTATAAAGGGGGCATGTCCTGTGAAGTCTTTATCACGTTTTGCAGATATAATATCTAGATGTGTGCAGGCAAGTTTCCCTTTCCTTTGCGGACGGATATTTTGTTCTTGGCGTATTATCTATAATTGAGTTACATGTTTCTGGAATGGTGAGTTGTGGATCTGGGAGCATTGTACTGGATATGTCAGTGTTGGACCAAGTGCAGCAGGCCTTTAAATTATCTGGATTAGATTCTTTTATATGGACTGATTTTCAGAAGTGTGTTGGGGGGGAAATTATTTACTATTTGTACTTTGATTATCAATATTAATTTTCAACAACAAAAGAAGCCAAGCATGTAAATATGAGCTCCTATGGCATTGTAGAAGACACCTTTTCATGCGTAGAAGACACCTTTTCGTGCGCGGGGAAAGTGCCTCTTGTAGAGGAATTCAGATGTGGTGAAAGGATCGAATGAGAGAGTCAGGGAGCATGCCACACTATGAAAACTGAAGTTTTAACACTTACCTGGCTTTATTACTGGCATTTTTGCTTGATTTTAACAAAAAAATTTCATTTTAGCAGTTCTTTGCTTATCTAGCGGGACAAGTACCTTTTTGACCATTGATTTTCTTCTTCTGTATGCAGTGGGAGCCCGAATTCAGGCCACTTATGTCTGAAATCGTTCAGGATCTTTTATGTATGTTATAGAGGAGGACCTCAAAAGTCAAGCTTATTAGAAAATGGCCAGGCCAAGATTTTTGCGAGGTGGGATCGCTTTGGAGGACCGTGTTTCTTATGTTAAGATATTGTCTTTCATATGCTAAGATCCTACTGGGAAGAATTTTCGAAGTAACTTAGCAACCAGTTTTTCGTAGGTTTTCATTGTTCATTTTAGTTATTAGAAAGGTGTTGGTATATAGTCATTATCAAAATTCTGTTGAATATTACTTTCTAATGTAATCGCTTCTTGATTTCTTGATTATATTTAACAACATTGAGCAGCATTTTGAATCAATTTTGTATGTCATTTCTCACACGTCAGGTCATTTGTTAGACTTGATGGCAGCCCACTTCATGTCTTTTCTATTAGCTCGAGAGCCAGTCGTTAACTTGAAACCATGTGCTCATCTCCATAGTTGGATCCAGTGGATGGTGAGGGGTCTCTCTAAGTTCTTTCCCTTTTATTTTCAGAAGTGCCACCTTTCTGTAATTATAATGACCGGATATGCTTCAGCTTTTTCACAACAGAGCAGCAGTAATCAAGTGCAAGTGTGATTTTTTTATAAAGAAATAAAAATATTGTAAAAGGGCAAAGGCCGGGGACAGAAATTCTTTAGATTTTATGGGTGCTAGGTTGCTGGTGAGCCTGAGATGTCGGCCGGCTCCCTGACAGTCAAATACTATTCTTTTGCTTTATCATATTTAATTTCCAAATCAGTGTCCATACAAAGTAACCTAACATGTCGGACAATTAGAAGTTCAATGCCATGCACATGAATAAATTATTCGCGCCCATCAATAAATTGCCCTTGAGGAGACTCCCAATGATTAAAGACTTCAATAATTCAGTTCAATCTTAGGTTTTAAATTGCAGGTTTACTGCGTGTAACTTTCTTTCTCATTGCAGGGATTTTTGAGCTAATTTTCATACTATGGTCGATCCAAAACATGTTTTTAACCGCATCACCGTACACTTCTAAACAAACTCTAATTTTTTTGGGACCAGATCCTTATCAGATCCAGATCCTTATCAGATTATTTTACGAGACATGTTCGGTAAGGGATCAAAGTTTGTAAGATAATTTTACAACAACTAAACTAACCAATTGTTGCCTTAATTTTGACATAGACTTCCATGTCCACGTTGAAGTCAGCTTACTATTCAATGCCCAGTGGAGGGGGTAGAGGGCCAGAAGCTAATCAACTGGGGTATGAATGTGACGGTCTTATCATTACTGTACTCTTTATCTGCTGCTGTTCATGCTGGAGATGTTCATACCCAAGATGGATAGAGCTTATGGGATTATATGGATCTCCTTCACAGGTCATTATCTCATAGGAAAAAGGGAAAGGTTCCAACGTAGCGTCACATGTGCTTCTGGGGACGGATGATCTTGTATCACAAGTGTTGTTATGCTCGAGACATTCGCCTATGCCCCCAGAATCCAAATGGTTCGGGCAACCCCACATCCAGAAAAGTTCTTCACGCCCACTATGCTCTGTTTTCTTTCCCTCTGTTTTCATTTACCTTTTGACCAGCTCTAGCTTTTACCCTCTCCTTCCCTGTTCTTAAACAGGGAGAGTCGTTTATGCCATCATCTGATAAAAGTTATAGAGGTTGCACGTTTATGTATTTATATACGGTGATGAGCAAAATAACCAAATTAGCTGGAAATAAAAATTAATTCAGAAAACAACATGAGATATCAAATAAAAAAAACCAATTAGAAAACTTTTTTTAAAAAATCAAGTGCGGTTTAGTTTAGATTACAAATTTTAAAAATAAAAAAAGCTTACAAAAACTATTTTTTTTACATAAAACCAAAAAAATCGAGATTTATTTATTAAGATGTAGATAATGTTTAAGATTACGGTAAATATTGCTTTTTAAAATGTCTTTTATTTAGAAATATATTAAAATAATATATATTTTAAAAAATAATTATTTATACCAGCCTATTAAATACATTTAAAAAAAAATTCAAAAACATTGCTGGCTGCAAACACAAACATAACCAAACCAAATTAAACTCTTAGCATGAACTTGTTTGTTCCTTTTAGTTCAGTTTGATTTATTTAAACAAAAAAACATTTTGCTGGGTTGGATTTTTTTGATTCAAATCAAACTACACAAACAGATGATCAACCTTACTATATACGATACCTTTCAAGAAATTGAAAGGCTTTTATCCAAGCACTCACACGCTCACACCAAGTTGGTTATGAAAATTACAATTGAAAGAGAAATGTGTAAAACTTTTTTCCATCAAGGGAGTGATGGTAGATTTGGAACTCAGAACCACGTACCAGAATTGAAAAAAGGAAAATGATTTATCAGCCTATGCTTGTGATAGAAACCGACGTTTATATATATAAAAAAATTTGTAGTTTTAGATTGTTTTAATGTATTAATATTAAAAAATAAAAAAAATATATTACTTGCATGTATTTTTTAAAAATATATTTTAAAAACTTTTCGTTACTAAAATATCAAACAAAGAAAAAGCTTCATATTATGCATCTATATATCTTTGTTTGTTTTTATATTTTAAAATAATATTTTTTTATGTTTTTATATTATTTTAATGTGCTAATGTTAAAAATAATTTTTTAAAAATAAAAAGTATTTTAAAAAATAACCATAAAATATGTTTTTTTATCCAAAATTAAAAAAAAAGGAACAATTATAAAGACATGTCAAGCACTTGGATTATTTTAGTACCAACTATATCTGGTCTGTACAGTTTCCTCTGCCAACAATGACTGAACTGTGTGCAATCTATGATCATTAATGTAATCTACACTTGCAACTTCACACGCATTAATGATTCTTCACATCCCAAATAGAAAAATCTGAAAAACAATCCGAATCCATACTCCAACTTTTGTGCACAGTTATTCATTGTGATTTAATTATATTTTAAAAAAAAAATTTAATTTTTTTAGTTTTAAATTAATTTTTAGTATTTTTAAATCGCTTTGATAGTGTTAAAAATAAATTTTAAACTATAAAAAAAATATTATTATAATATATTTTCAAACGAAAAACATTTTAAAAAGCAATCTTTATTATATTCTCAAACAGAAAATTCAAAAATCCTAATTTATTATATGATCATAATAATTATAAAAAAAATAAAACGAGAATGTCATGCTCGAAAAGCTTGTTGTCTTTTCATTTTTTATTATTAGCTATTTATGAATATAAAAAAATATATAGTGCATGTTTGATATTGTGGTGCATAATATTTTTTAATAATTTTTTTAATTAAAAATATATTAAAAATATTTTTTAAATTTATTTTTCACAATCATTATATTAAAACTATCTAACAATAACTGAAAAAAAAAATAGAAAAAGCAACCACTCAATGAATTTGCAGGAAGGGAGAAGTTGAGTTAGTTAGATCATAACCTAAAGTCTAATGAATATTTTACCTAAATTTACTAGCAAATGTCTATTTCCCAACAACAACCTTAATTACGAGCAAACGTATATTTTAAGGAATCTCTCTTGGTGTCATTGGCCTAATATATATTCCATTTTCCTTCTTTAATATAAAGCCCTTTTC
>Ga0325414_1009328_pt1 | contig 10346 bp, 11 predicted proteins | sample PopdelMetagenome_8_FD_206183 | JGI IMG/M metagenome (GOLD analysis project Ga0325414, IMG submission 206183) | Populus deltoides microbial communities from Bellville, Georgia, United States - Leaf-PdKOR-R3 | ecosystem: Host-associated > Plants > Phyllosphere > Phylloplane/Leaf | place: USA...
TGGATCTGGGGCAAATTGACAGGACAATATTTTCTGGTCAAAACTTTTTTGAAGTTTAAAAGAAAAGGGGAACAAAAATTGTCTTTTATATATTTGATTTTGATTCTTGCGTGCCTGCCAAACTCGTTTCGAATCAATCCGATAACTTATGAATCAAGTTTAATTTTAAATAAGTAGATGAGTTGATTTGGTTTAATTTAATTAACCATGATTTTATTAATTTAATTGGATTAATTTTAATAATTATTAATTTTTATCTAAAATATAATTGTTTTGTTATTTTTAATTTTTTTTTTATCTAACCAATATTATAATGGTCCTTGACTCACCAACCCAGAAATTAACTTGTACAAGGTCCTAGGCTAAGTCTATGTTCTCGGAGCTAGAATTGAAATGGGTTTCACGTGGTGGTGTATTTGAAAGTATATTAATGATTGTTTTTTGAAGTGTTTTTTATTTAAAAATATATTAAAATAATATTTTTTTTATTTTTTAAAAATTATTTTTAATATTAGCAATTAAAATAATATGAAAAAATTAAAAATATATTAATTTAAAATAAAAATAAATAAATTTTTTTAATATTTTTAAAAACGCTTGAAAAATACAATACCGAACACTAAATTGCTTTTGAGTTGTCAATTCTATACCAGTGGACTTACTTTTGAAGGATAAAAAATAGTAAAATCAGGGTTATTTTGGAGACATCGGTTCATATAGATAACATGAGCTTATAAAATTACTTCATTGATAGATTTACTGAGTATAACTACTTAAATATAAAAAAATAATACTCAAATAAAAATAATATAATCATAAGTACTTCATTAAAAAATAAAGATAAACATAAATATAAAATAATATCATCATGGAGACATTTAAGAGGAAATTGACTGTCGCATAATATTTTAATAACAAAACTAAAAGAGTTACTAGATTGATTAAATTTGATGAATGCTAATACCCAAATAGAATAAAAAACAATATAAGTTTTAAAATAGAAAAAAAAATAAAGCACAAATACTTCAAATATCATTATCTTTTTTTTAAAAAAAAAAAAACAATCATGTTAGGATATATAGATTTATAATTAATATGATATTAACACGTACACCTATCACAAATTACCACGTCATATAGTGAAAAATCACGAGCATCCTTACCACTATTCAATCAAAAAATAACTTTTGTTCAAGGTAAAATTCTGATTCAACAATTAATTAATCCAAAGTTAACTCCTGACAAATCATACAGCCATTCTTTTAGTCAATAATTGAAAACAAAAAAACTCTAAATAACAAGTAAGAGTTTAATAAAATTACTCGTATGCAGTTTTCCAAGTTTGATTTACACCACTAATGTATACACTAGTTTTTGTGGAGACGGGCTTCGCAAGAAAATTTCTTTTTTTAAAGCCTCTTGTTAAGTAGAGATCTTGGACCGTTGCACAAATGGTCCTTAACTTAAGCTAGCTTTGCAATGTCGGTTCAATTGTTTGTCTAACCCCAGCCAGAAAGCAATTTGGTTAGCTAGACGAGAAAGGAGTCCGGTTTAACCAAAGGCTGTTAAGATGGATCATAGCTGACTATAAAAGGCTTGGTAAGTTTCGAAAGAACTGCTATCACTCATTCATTCTATAAGAAACGGGTGCATGAAAGAAAGCTTGCTATTAAAGGCTTACCAAGTTTCCTACATATTACATATAAGTTCCTTCAACTGATTTATATGAGTAAACGGAGATGTTGATGTGTTCACTCCATGTTCTGGGGTTGATCTAAAGCAACAGCTGGAGGTGCGGTAGTGGAAGGCATGCTACCTGATGTCCCATTTTCAGCAGGTGGGGGAACGCCCCATTTGCCGTCAGACTCAAGAGGCTCGAAAACTTGAACACTGCCATCTGTTAGGCCTATGGCAAACTGATTAGGTTCTTGGGGATGTGCAGCAATTGCTAGAGGATATACAGTAGAACTGCAGAAAATGAATGAGAGGTATATTAGATCACGCAACTAGCACATGCTAGAAGAGAATCTGCTCATATCCACTAATATCCAAACGCCACAAGCTGCATGTTGATATAAATGGTTGTAAAGTGTTGAACACAGTCCAGGAGGTAGTAAGTTGACTATGGAAAAATTCCAGCTATAGTTGTCATGCTAAACAAGAAGCAGTGGAAGCATAATTTATTGTGGAGGGAGATCATGAAATGAGATCAACAGAAAAATGATTCAGGTTAATTATGCAAGCTGTTAAAAAGACTCTCGAGTGAAGATTTTTGAGTGAAGATTTAACTATTTTTCACAAACACTTTGGTAAAGAAACAAGATCACTGGTACCTGACATCTGATGGAAGATAGGAATTGGGATTAATCTGGCATCTCACTTGAAGATTTGATGCACTAAATACACGCAGAGTTCCATCCAGGAAGCTAGCATAAACTAACTGGCTATCACAAGAGAATGTTGCATGCGAGATTGGTGCTGAAAACTCTCCAATGGTCCACTGAAAATTTAACACATAAGGTCAAATTTTGAAAGAAATACAGAGAATGATTCATGTGTTTGATATTTTAATGCATGGTGTTTTTCACTTGAAAATGCAATAAATAATTTTTTCAGATTTTTTTTTATTTTTGACATCAGCATATTAAAATCATTGGAAATCACTAAAAGAAAAATCAATTTAATGCATTTTCAAGCCAATCTCACTTTTGAAATGCAGTTTCAAAAGCAAAAAACAAACTGTGTAGGGGAGAAGGGAACTGCTGAACCATGACTGTTCCCTTTGAAAACTACTAACTGGCATAACCATCATGTTGCCTATCAACCACAGGATATTACAGGTGGTCCTTTCAGTCCCTAAAAAAATTGAGTTATAGCAAATCCACCAGTTCTGCTTGTGGTGGAACTTCAAGGCACCCTAAACAAACATTTTTTTTTCTTTTTTTGCAGAACAATTACACTTGTATTTAAGCTGCTAGGACCTTATCAAAAACAATACGAAATGGGTAACACGACTCTGGAGCACTCTAACATAATACAGTTGAGATTAAAATACCTGTTTTAAGCATTCAAGTTTTGTTGTTTCATAAATGACAAGCTGAGTGTCATGTGCAACAAGCAAATGGACTTGATCTTGGTGAAACTGAACTTGGGTGTCTGACATTGCTGCAGGTGTCCTTCCAGCTGGAACCTGCAAGACACAATTTTTCTTCCTTTCCCACCTATCAATGCTCCACACGATAACCTGGAAAATGGTTAATGTATTCTCTAAGATACATATTGCAGATAGCACATTGAGGTGTTCCGACCCCACTAAATTTTCTCAAATAGGATGTTGTCACCCTGTCTTGCAGCTGGGAAAAGATGAAATATATCTCTTTCCAGCAAGCAAAAGCCCAGAAAAAACAGGTAATACAGATTCTAAGGAAGTTAACATGCCAGGAAACAATTACGAGAGCACGTATAATTGTTAGCGTAGACATGGTATAAGAGATGAAATACCAACCTGAGAATCTGCGCCAGAGGAAACAAGTGTATTCAGCACACTAGAGAAGGCAAGACCAGTGATTCTCTTAGAGTGACCCTTAAGCTTGCTCTTGACCTACAGCAAGAAAGAAAATGATCAAATCCTAGTTTCTTTTTTCCGATTGGAATTCACATGAACTTAATATCAACTAACATCTTATTGTACCTCATCCACACGAACATTATATATGTGTACTGTGGAATCGTCCATTCCCACTGCAACAATATTGTTATCTTGAGGATGGAACGCAAGATACGTCGCTGCAGGTGGCGGAGGCATGAATGCTGTCATAGTCTGCAGTTGCCAATAAATTTTGTAAATGGCAGCGCAAAGGAGGTCGCTTTTCAAAACAGCACCAAAAAAAATTCAAGACCATTTTTCCTTGTGCAAAAGAATAATTAGAAAAAAGGGTAAAAAGTGGAATTACTATCTCATTTCAAAAAATACCTTGAATGTCATTGTGTTGAACAAGGAAATTTTCCCCCCAGAGGCAGACATGATATAGGAATCATTCTTCGACAGAGCAAAACATGGCACAGCCTCTTCTGGTCTAGCATCCATGAGATCATTGGTCATTAATATGCCAGATGCTGGTTGCACCAATTGAGGGGTAGCCTTGGTTGTTGCCTGGACCATGAAACAAATATGTTGCTAAGGAACTGAATTCAAATTTTTAAAAGATGAACAAATTTATTGTGTATTGGGAACCGACTTTCATCTTAGACAGTTAAACATTCAGAAGGAATACAGGAATCTTATACCTTCCCACTCGAATTAAGGTCATTTCGAGGCCACTTCCAAAGTAGATGAATTGCATTTAATGCAAGTGCCAAGATGGCAGTGCCAGAATTTGTGTAGACCAACCTCGCGATCTGCAGTTGATAGAAGAAAACCCAATAAGAACCTTTTTTTCTCTGAAAGTTTAATGGCAATGAACCGTTTTTATATGTTTTAGAAAAAAGTTTAAAACTATGAATTCAAAATTTCCTGCTAGACATGCACACATGCATAACACAATTTTACATATTCTCGTGTGCTCCATCACTAAATGACAGCAACATGGGGAAGTTATCAAAAGATAGAATGCAGGCACAAAACTTATATGATGTAGAGATATGTTAACAAAGACGGTATGATATGTCTCTAGGTGCATTGTTCTTGTTTGATACAGCCTACTGAATTTTAAAAAGTTTCTCATATCCAATTTGAAGACTTAGAATTTCTCCTGTTGTCAGGCCAAGCTACATGTAAACACAAATTGGGTCAAAAGAATACAAGCCAAGTGGCACAGTCATACCTTATCTGTTTTAACACGAGCTGAGAGTCTCAGCGAATGAAGCTTGGAAGGATCATTAATCTCAGTGAGCTTCCATATCTTTGGTGGGTGTGCTTCTTCAGGCACCCTTGGTTTTACACCTTCTGAGTTTCTGGTGTCACCATTCTAGCAATTGCACCCGTTGATTTAGTTTGTGAGTCCAGCCAAGAAATGAAAGTGAGAGAAAATTACTGACCTTTATCAGTGCCTCAGATGCAATTCCAAGTCTCGAGGCAACCAGAGAATGGCCTTCAAAGGTGCGCATCAAACAGAGACCATCAACTGTTGCCAAGATTTTGATTCTATTATCATTTGCAGAAACAGCCAATAGGTTGCCCGCTTTATTGAATCGAATACGTGGACTTGTCTTCAGTCAAAGAAATAAGAATACAAAACCCAGTTAAGCCATAGTATGTTTGCACAAAGACATGCAGTTGACTGTGGTTTAAGCATGAACTTACTGGCAGGCCTCCCTCCGCATCAATGGTTGTCAAAAGAGAAGGGTTATCCATATCCCAGAATTTGATTGAGTAGTCATCACCAACAGCCAAGAACCTATTCTTGGTAGTATCGAATTGAACAACACCCAAGGAACGCTTTTGAAATCCTTGGTAGGTTCTCTTAATAGTACCTTCATTTTCATTCCATTCCACCATGTGTGACTCCCCATCTTGACTGGTCCCGCATGAAAATAGCCTAAATGTGTTGTGGAGAGAATGAATTTTCAGTTGTCCTTAAAATTTAAGTTTTAAGTGGGATTCCAGTTGTAATAACCTACCTTTTCCCATCAGCACTATATGCCATTGTGGAGCATGATCGACCAGGAGCATCATAATCAACCCTAGATCCCATCACGCCATGCAACCATGCCTTTATTTTCCCATCCAGTGATGTTGAAAAGACAAACTGGGGCATAAACAATTGAAAAAAATAGCAAACTGTGTGAAAAGCCAGGGGAAGCAAAAAAAAAATGACATATATCAGCAGAAAACGAGTGTCCAATTGGACTTCTTACATGAACAGTTTCCCTGGAATGGGGACAGATCGAATGAACAGGAGCTTCATGACCTTCAAACGTATACAATTTGGCACCAGTGGCCACTTCCCACACCTAAAATTTAAAAATATTAGTATATACAGTAAGAGCTCTGAGTAACAATGTCATTAAAAATCTCATAACAAGCTAACCTTGATGGTCTTGTCATCACCACAGGTGATAACAGATTGCTTGTTGGGGTTGCAAAATGCTAGATCATTTACACTTCCAACATGAGCATCAATCTGGTAAACACAGATAAATTATTTCTCCAAAAACAATATAACAAAGTTGTAAATAAGGTAAACACAAAAATAACCTGCCTCTATATGATGCCGAATATCATGCCCACCATAACAAGTGTATAACTGCACCATATGCTTAGAATACGCAACCCCTGTTTAGTTGAAGAATAACAGACTTTAATCATGAAAAATCAAGTCATAAGAAACTGTTTGATCCTGCATTTTTTAATCTTACCAAATAAAGAACCATCAGGACTCCATAATACACGTTTAACTGAGACAGATGCGTCTTTGACTATGGATGCCTGAATTTGACCAAGATCAATATGGAATTAAGACACTCTGATGACAGAATTACAATCTTGCCAAATGATAAATTAGTTAGAAAGGAGCATACCTTCAATACCATTGAAATTGCTCCAGTATCCCATACCAACTTCTCCCTAGAACTAACGTCCCACAAACTAACGTCTCCAATAGCAGTCCCAACTGAAAAGACACCATATAAATATAAGTAATATGCAGTTATTGGGAAAAAAAAATAAAGTTACCATAAACAATAAGTCAGAAAACCTGAACTAACCCAGAAGTAGAGTCTGTCGAAGAGGATGGAAGTCCATGCTTGTGGGAGCTGAGCCTTGATTTAATGTACATGCCACATTCCTGGGCAACTCTTCGGTTATGTTAAAGGCCAGGCCTTGATGATTTTGACCAGAATTATTTCCTGTCAACATTACCTGCTGGAAAAATTCCACACAAATTATGTAGTTTTGACGGGAAACCAGCTATTAAAACTGTGTTTGTGTAGTTAGAGTTCAAACAACTTACCCTGTCCAAAGCCCCAGAAAATCTTGGCCTTGACACATCAGAATCGCCAGGACCTTTTGGCATTGCAGCTATACCTGACACTTTAATGATGTTAATGACAAAATCTTACAACCATTCCAACTCACCCCCCTCAAAAAAAAAAAAAAAACCCACACACGCACACCCCAAGCATGCACCTGAATGAATTAAATAGGAAACAATACCCACTCAGGAATTCTAAAAAAATATGTGCACATTATCACCTGGATTTGGGCTGATGAAATTTAGTCCAGCTCCAGGAACTACTGGATGAGTTACAGTTGTGGGATTGGATATCCATGCTGTTAAGGGTGTTTGAACTGGTGCCGGTGCCGGTGCCGGTGCCGGTGCCGGAGCTGGTGCTGGTTGGAATGACTAGTAGATAAAAAATAATCAAGCAACGTAAGAAAATTCTGGTCAAAGACAGCAAGACATGATTGAAAACAAAAGCAATCTAGTCACGTACCCCATTTGCAACTATTGGGAGAAAACCTTCAGACTTTGGTGCAGAAGCTATGAGGTGATTGTTTGCTGCTAGTTGGGGGTACGCATGATTAGCATTTCTACAACTGTGATCGTAAAAGAGGGTTCTTATATCAGGGTTTTGCCCTGGATTACCACAAAGCGAATGCTGCCAATTCAAGCTGTCATATTGCACACCAAAGATCAGTTTATTCTCTACAGCAAACAAGGGTGCCAGAAATTACAAAGAATAAGATTGCGGCAACTGTATTCATTGAACAGAAGAATAAAAACTAAGGAAGTGACATCTTAAAAGCCACGTATCAAAAGAAAAGAATAGGGACAGAGCAATATTCTCTACGGCTAACAAGGGTGCTAGAAATTACAAAGAATAAGATTGCGGCAACTGTATTCATTGAACAGAAGAATAAAAACCAAGGAAGTGACATCTTAAAAGCCACATATCAAAAGAAAAGAATAGGGACAGAGCAACCATTAAAGACAGAAGAAAATCTCTCTATCATTTTATTAAAATCCTACTGACCTTTGGTTGATAAGCATTCGTAATCTTGAATTTTTTATGTTAGGATATTGCAATTTGTCACGGAAAAGGGGATTTGACTCAATAAGCTTCTTGAGCTCAATCAACATTATTGCTCTTGCTGACTTTGTATCTCTATAATTGGAGAGCTGGTCATTTTCCCTGCATAGTCGTCCAATTACAACTCAGTCAACTAAAATTGAAAAATCTTAATGCATCTTGTTCAAGCATACATACCTAAAATTATCCAATGTGAGCAGCTGGGTAATTTCTTTAAACAAGTCTTCATTAAAAGAGGCAAAAACTTTCAGATCCTTCATGAGGATATCTACAGCCTTGGTCCGATCAAACCTATCAATTCAAAATATTTAAGAGCAGCAAACACAATAAAAATGTGAAACACGAGACAGACTCAATAACGAACTGCCTGAAGCAGATAATGAAAACTAAACACAGAAGATTCACAATCTTACTTATCCAAGGCCTCGAGGTACTTTTGCTTGCGAATTTCAAAAAATATCTTCATCGAATATCGATTATCATCCACTTTGGTAAACCCAGATAGATACTTCTCAACCTCATCCCAGTTGCCACCCAGCACAAGCTCCTCAAAGTACTTTGCATTGAAGAACAACCCCGATTCTTGCTCGAGCCTAATTAAAAATGAAACAAATCCAATTAATGTTAAACAAAAAAATTCATAAACTTTACCAAAAACTAGGTATTGATAAGAATTTTTTACTTGTGAACAGTTTCTTTAAACTTTTCTTCATCAAGAAACTGCAAAATCAAAAAGATGAGGTCTCTACTAAGCGAAGACGTCATTACAGCAGCCAGTTCTTATCTACACAACCACCAAAAACCAATCAATATAAAAAACAACATATATTACACAATCAAATTGAATTATACGAATAAAATGACAAAAAGAAAGAAGAAACAGAGAGAGAAGCAAGAAAATGGCCTCATTTTCAGCCCAAAAAGAAGTTCTCAACATTTACAACCAAACAAATAGAATTTATCAGAATTTAATTGAAACAAGGGCTTACATGGAATACAAAATTAAGAAAAAAACCAGAAAAATTTGAAGTTACCAAGCACAACAACCTCAATAACATGAAAGAGCAACACAGAATTGCAAGTTTTTCGAGTAAAAATGAATTCTGAAAATTGGAGAAAATTAGGGTTTTCACATGTTTGAAACAGTAAAGTAGCTTTAACCCAGTAAAATTAAAGATGCCCTAAAGTAGACTAAAGAGTTTAAGCCAAAAAAAAGACGAAACAAAAGGGAATCATTTACTATACTATTAAAGGTAAAAACACAGCATAAGCTCACCTTTGAAACAGTCTTAAGAACAGGAAACTAAAGGAAACAGAGCAGTTTAGCTCTCTAAATCAAACTCACCCCCTCTCTCCCCCCCTCTCTCTATCTCTGGGCTCTGTTTCCTAGAAGATGCTGCTTCATTGGTTTTTGAGGTGACTAAAGCAAAAGTGAAACATATATGCTACTGGCGGTATTCTCGAGGTATAAGTACACTGGCTTATCAGAAATTGTGAATGATAAGTTCAGTTACTTATATAAGTTACAAAAGCGGGCACCACCCGAGAAACCTCAGCCGACAAATGTCTTCACTTTGTCAAATGAAGACAGTGATGGCTGAGGTGAGTGGGTATCTGTCCTTACCCGCATTTTTAAGCAAGTGAATTACACTCTCTCGAGGGAATTGTTTTTTCTTTTTTTATCATTTGCCCAATTTAGAGACTGTTTATTTTTGCTAATTGTGCTTAATGACGTTAATGATTTTAGATTTAGAATCTGTTTTTCTAGGAGATGTTTGGGTTTGTGAAAGTTGTTATGATTTAAAGTATTTTTTTTATTAGAAATATATTAAAATAAATTTTTTTATTTTTTTAAATTATTTTTTACATCAGCGTATTAAAATAATATGAAAATATAAAAAAATCATTTTAAGCAAAAAAAAATTTAAAATTTTTTAAAACATGGTGAAAAATTATTTTAAAAAAATTAAAAAAATCAAATTAATTCTTTTTGTTTGTTTGGTTTTTTTGATGTATTGATGTAAAAAATAAATTTTAAAAAATAAAAAATATATTATTTTAATATATTTTCAAATAAAAATTACTTTAAAAAACAATTACAACTATAATCACAAACGAGCTCTAAACTACTCGTTGAAAAGCATTGTTTTATATGTTTTTCAACCCAGAAAATAAAAGCAAAAGCTTCAACAAACAGAGTTATAATTGGGGGGGGGGGGGGGGGGGGGGGGGGGGGGGGTTTTTGGTGTTGTTTTTTGGTTTTTTTTTTTTTTTTTTTTTTTTTTAAATTTTGTGTTTTTTTTTTTTGTTTTTTA
>Ga0325414_1009334_pt1 | contig 10344 bp, 3 predicted proteins | sample PopdelMetagenome_8_FD_206183 | JGI IMG/M metagenome (GOLD analysis project Ga0325414, IMG submission 206183) | Populus deltoides microbial communities from Bellville, Georgia, United States - Leaf-PdKOR-R3 | ecosystem: Host-associated > Plants > Phyllosphere > Phylloplane/Leaf | place: USA...
CGTGTAAAATATAGCAGTTGCACCTGTTTTATGCTCTCTTACAATTACTTTGTATACCTTCTATGAAATTGCTACTTTTGTTAGCATTTGACATTGTTGAGTTTGTAAAATGTTTGGCCGAGTTTGTAAAATGTTTGGCGTTTCTCCTTGCAGATGATCGCTGGTAGCTACTAGTTAATACAATTGAGTTTGGCTTCAACGAGAACTCCGAATCCGGGTTGTGCTCCGTTTTCTGCGGTGCACTGGTTATTGGTTTCCATGTTTTTCATTTTTCAGGAATTTGTAATTGAAGTTCGAGGCAGGTATGATCTTTGCTTCTGAAGCATATTAAACCAAAACCTAGCCTCCCTTCTTTTTCATTTTTTTTTTTTGTTTTATCTTTTCAATGTATATTATAAGAATGCATGTGGAATACTTTAGTTCTACTTCAATGGAGGATATGTGCCTATCAAGGCTTCATTTGACCGACATCTAAAGGTGCTTTGATAAGGTGTCCCTTGATGGATTAACAAAAAAAAACAAAAAGAAAAGGAAGAAGAAAAACCCATTGTGTGAAAAAAAAAAAAGAGTAAAAATTGGAACTCACTATCTAAGAAAATAATTTTACAATCCAAACATTCTCTTGCCATTCATTTTTTTTTAAAGAATAAATTTCATAAATAAAGGAAAAAGTAAGAAGGATTCAATCCTTACCACAAAGTTAAAGGAAAATTGAGCTAGATTAAAAGTAAGTTTTTTTATATAAAAAAATTAGTTGTAAAAAATATATGTTTGGTTAAAATTATATTGAGAATAATTTTGTTTTTATGCAAAATAAATGAAAAGCAGGTCTTCATAAATGAAAAATAAGTTATTTTAACTTCTACAAAATCAAGGTTTGAAATACAATTATATGTGAGGTTCAATGTAATAAACAGAAGTTATTTAACTAATCAAATAAATTTTTCTTTATAATCGGATAAAAAGTAAAAGTTACCACAATATTAAACACGGTTTGCAATTAATAAGTAACAAATATTCATATGTTTTTATTCCTTTTACACTATGCTTTTTAATATATTTTGAGCTTATTAAAAGTTATTTTTATGAGTTTGTAATGCCTAAAAGACTGTAAATTAATTATTAATAGATAAGAATTTATGTATTTTATGTTTCGGACCTTGTTTTTTGTGACAGGTTTTTACTAAGTTATAATTTCAGAATATAAACGTGGACTGAATAAAAATTAAAGTATATATATCAAGTTTTCCAATAAGATATTATAGATAGAAATCCAAGTTAGTTTGAATCTATAATTTGACATGCAAAATCAAGTTGAAACCCTAGTTGGTACACATATCATTCCAATAAGTTATAATTTCAGGGTTTTTTTTTCTTTTTTGAAGATGCTGCTCACTGCAATCAAACTCCAGGTCCCAGTCATCAACCTGTCAAATGATGTTGCCCTTCTGCAAGATATATTGCTTGCCAAGCTGTTTCAGTAAATCGACATTGTAAAACAATTGATTGCAAACTGTTTTAATTTTGTAAGCATTTTGAGCTTACTTGATTGCTACTGATCGTATTTTCCATCTCTGTCTACACAGGTTCATGTAAATGTCATTAGATCCGATGTTAATTTGTCCTCTGAGTCTGCTTTTTAGAACAAGGATATGACAACGATCAGTTTCAAGAACCGATCAAAAGCTGAGCCATTGGGGGTGTATAGTGAGGAGAGTTGCATGAATTTGCAAATCACCAAAATGATACAGACAGTGTGCTGATGAAGAAGAAGAAGGTAGGGTTAAATCAGCATCCCCAGCATCGTCTTTCTGATGGAAGCCTGTCCTCCTTGGAGCTAGCGATGTGCTAAATCGGTAGCCTGTAAGATTTCAATTTTAGTGCATTTTTCCAATTTCGGTGCTTATATTTCAATTTCGGTGCTGTTTTCCAAGGATTAAATTTCTTTTTGGTTCTTCGGTGCACTGCTAAGTGGACTTCTCAATTTTCATTTTGTTTATTTTTGTGTTTTAAAGATATTTAAAAAAAATTATTTTAAATTAAATTATTTTTTATTATTTTAATATATTGATATTAAAAATAATTTTAAAAAATAAAAATATATATTATTTTAATATATTTTTAAATAAAAAATATTGATGAATAACGCTACAAATAAAGGTGCTTTAAAAGGGGAACGCTTGCTATTTTGTATGGCAACATTCCTCGCATATTCTTTGGCTACACTGACGATCAGGAATCAAAACAACCTTATATTGCTTCCAAATCTCTTCCTCCATCCAGCCAATCACTGTAGAGTAGTGTTGTTAAACTCGGCCTGGTTTTGTAAGTCAATCCAATAGCTCTCTAACCTGGCTTGTGATCCAAGTCAATTCTTAAGTTAAGTCGGGTGGCAATCAACCCGGTATGATTTGATAGATCAATTCTTTACTTAATTGACCCGGTTAAAATTTAATTTAATTTATCTAATTTTTAAAAAATAAGCTACCCAATTTATAATTCAAGCTTCAGACTTAGTCATGAACCGGGAAAAATTTAATAACTATGCTATAAATTACCTAAACAGCATGATGATATTTTTGTTTTTTTTTTTTTTTTTGAAGGTTATCATCTTCCACATTTGGGCAACTGGAACATTAATATACTCTTTGAAATTAAATTTAATTTTAAAAGATAAATCAATTTTTTAGTTTGGAATTCTTTAAAAATATTGATTTGAATCTCATCTTAAATCCAATCGCTAAAAAATGATGAAAAGCAAATCAAAGGAACACCCTCTAATTTCCTACCGTAATTCCCTTAGAATTGGTATTAAAAACAATATTATGAAAATACCATTGACAACACAAACCCTATCTTTTACAAAACCTCCACTGCCTCTTTCCTTCTCTTTTTCTAACCCCCACCATCTCTTTTAACACTGTTTGGAAGTATAGTTACGGTTATTTTTTAAAGTATTTTTTACTTGAAAATATATTAAAATAATATTTTTTTTATTTTTAAAAAATTATTTTTAACATCAGCGCATCAAAATGATCGAAAACCGCCAAAAAAAAGTTAATTTTAAGCAAATAAAAAAATATAAAAATATAAAAAAAATTAAAAACACTTTTAAAACACAAAAACAAACAAGGCCAGTTGAGACTGCGGCGCCTATCACAGAAGCTTATGGGGAATTCCGGTAAGAACAAACCTTTTCTTTTGTACAATTTTTTACCCTTTTTTGGTTTATTATTTGAATTTTATTTTAGTGGTTTGTTCTTGTATCTTGCTTTTTTTCTCTCTCTTTCTGGGTATTTTAATTATGATGGTTTCGGTTCTAGTTTAGGGAACGTTTGGGAACGCGGCTGCGGCTGCGTTCCCAAAAAATTTAAATTTTTTTTTTTCCTAAAATTTAATATGGTTTGTATGTTTTGGATCGTTTTAATGTGTTGATGTCAAAAATAATTTTTAAAAAATGAAAAAATATCATTAACATGTATTTTAGCATGAAAAGTTATTTGAAAAATATCAACAATCTCACTGCTAAACACGCTCTTAGAAGAATGGTACGAGAAGAAATTGATTCCACTTTTTTTCATCCCTTGTTGTAGATGTGTACTGGAATCTAATCCAGGGCTCTTACGTTTTGTAGTCATGCTAGATATTAAATTTATTTTTGAATTAAGGTTAAAATAATTAATATTACTAGTTCAATTTATTTTTACACATATTCTAAACAATATAATTAAATTCAATTATATAATTTAATATTTTATTTTAAATATAAAAATTATAATAAATTATTAATTGAATTTAATTTCATGTGACGTGATTCTGTTTTGTCTAGACTGGGTAATGTATTTAAATAATAAAAATATGTTTAAAATTATAATAAATTATGAATTAAATTTAAATTACATGTATAGAATTAAAATTAATTTTCCATGTGATGTGATTCGATTCTAAACACGAGGACCAACTAAGCAACCGGAGAATATCAATTTATAGTTTCAAAATGTGCAGCCAAAAACCCACCATAGAAAGGTGAAAAGATAAAAGAAAAAGATATCACCGCTTGCTTTAGATCGAAACCACCACCCCACCCACCGCCCGATCTCAAGACATTGTTTGTTTTTTTTTTTTAAGTATTATTTTAAAAAAATATTTTTTTTATTTTCTTTACTTGAAATTTATTTTTGTGTTTTGATTTGATGTAATGATATCCAAATTAATTTTTAAAAAATAAAAAAAATTATTTTGATTTATTTCTGAGTGAAAATCAATTTGAAAAACAACTATTACCATATTTTTAAACACCCTACTTGATTTAAGGAGTGTTTCTGTTTTTTCTTTTAGATATTTTTTAAAAGTGTTTTTTACTTGAAAAAATCATCATATTGATATTTTTTTTAGTATTTATTTTTTATGATTTTGATCTGTTGATGTTAAAAATAAAAAAATATTTTAATATATTTTTAAGCGAAAAATTATTTTTAAAAGTACACTACTTGTTTGGCATAATAGTCCAACCATGCTTTTAAAATTTTTTGAATTTCTTTGTTAGCTACAAATATTTTTTTGATGTTATTGGATATTTAATTTAATGTGTTAATATTAAAAATAAATTTTTTTTAAAAAAAATATTATTTTAATATATTTTCAAATAAAATATTATTTTATTTAAAAGCTCAAAGTCATTTATATAATATTAAAGTCATGTAGCTTCATGCAGACAGAGACAGGACGGTTGATTCACTCACAAAATCTGTGATTTTGAATTATTTAAATGCTTTTCCATTATAGAAAGCAACCCTTCACTCGATCTTGAGAGTTTCATGTCTCCATGCAGCAGCATGGCCGGTGAGGTCAATACCTAGGCTGACCCAGTGAGTCTGCTCGAGTTAGCCCTCCCCTGGCTGGGTCCCCTTCGACAAAAGAAGAGGTGGGTTCCCCTCTCCGGGAGGCAGGCCGGCCCAAAAATATATATATATATAGGAATACATTAATATGTAAATCCTCTTGTAAAAGCATGATAAATATTATATTTTAATTCTGTTTTAATCATTTAGAGAGAGATAGAAATGAAAAAAAATATGTTAAATAGATAAAAATATGATGTTAACTCTTCGTTAATTGTAATCCATTTTATAATATAGTTTGCTGGTTAAATCATTCTTGATTTCAATTCAAAGTCTAATTGAGTATAAAATAGATAAAAATAAGATTTTTATGCTAAAACAAGGACTAGTATACTTGTAAAACCCGAATCAATTTAAAATAAGGTTTGAGTCATGAATAGAAAGTTTTGATCTAAATTAGTAGGATTGAGTTTTTATCTAAATTAGTAGGATTGATTCCTAATTTTTTTTAAATAAAAATAATATTGTTTTGTTTAAAAAATTCAAAAAAATCAACAATTTAATGATTAGATTTTAACTATATCAGGTTTGGATCGACCGAATGAGGAGCCAATCTAAGATTTTAATGGAGTAAATTAGATTATTTTTTATAATTTCTTTTCTATAACCCACATCGGTCCTAGCCTTGAGTAGTTAGCATGGATCATAATTGACCTAGCAAACCATTCTAGATTTTACATCTATGAATTTTTTATTTTTTATTAATGTGGGTGTCCGGGTCAGCTTGCGCGTACCTCGACTAATTCCACAAGCCTTGAAGTTAACGACCATATAAATCTTCAGTGGCTCTGAGATTTGTGAGACTCGAACTAGTGACCTATAGGAAGTAAACCTAGAATCTGATTAGTTTAACTACACCTCTCAAAGTTACATCTATGAATTTTTTTTTGATAATTCAGGATATCTAAACCAGTTTACACGCACCAATTTTTAAATTCACTAAATACTCTATAAACCTAATATATAAAAAAAACACCATAGAAATAACAAACACGTACACTAAATTTCAAACCTAAAACGCAGAGAAAGAAATTCCTTACTAGAATCAACCGCTAGGCTAGAACCTGGTGCCCATCTATGAATTTTAGCAAAGCGGGACATCGTAAGATTCATAATTACTGTTCATTAAAAAAATAATATTTTCTTTCTCCAAGCTTCTCAAAAGTGGGAAAAGGGAAATCCGAAAAGGCAAAAATCCACCTGTCCTCATCTCAAACGTTCTGTCGGTGACCGACCTATTCAAAAGCATGGAAAGTGGGGAAACGTCACCGTTAAACCATATGTGCACCACTGACAACTAAAAAAAAAAAAAAAGAAATATAGAGTTTGATAATTAAGGAGAAAAAAAAAAGAAATAAAGAATTGAATAAAAAACAAAAAAAAAATTATGACAAATAGCCTATGGGTTGATAGCCTTGGCTCCCGTGCTTATTTTTTATTTTCACCTCCGACCAATTACCTTTTTTCTTGAAGCGAACGTGCGTTGTCAGACTCTACTTGACCGAGTGGGAGTCACGTCATTGCCACGTGATAAATCACTTTATACAAGGATATTTTTATTAAACTGGGCGAGGCCTGACTGCTTGCCACGTGATAAATCGCTAGGATCTGATTTTATTTTAAATTACTTGAGATATTAACTTGGTTAAATTTAAATGACGAAGTCAATTGAATTATTTAATCTGATTATATTTATCAAACCCAATTGATTTATAAAATTAATTTAGAACTTGGATGATCCAAGATCTTGATTGGATTTAAAATAAGTAAAATTTGTGAATATAATTAACCCGGTAAAACTTGTTGTGATTTTTTATCTTTTATTTATTTATAGGCTTATAAAAAAAACATAGACATCGCAAGAGAGATTATTAAAAATTTTTCTTTTACTCAACTTAACCTTAAGTACTTGCATTTGTCGTTTTTTTTTTATTGGTTATTAACCCATATTAAAGTTTATTATATAAATATTAAAATAAGGTTTTATTTTTTTAATGTGGAATTGGAAGTCCGTTAGTATATATATTTTATGTTAAAAAAATTATATTTTTTTAATATAACATAAAAAAATTTGTTTAAATTTTTCAATTTAAAAAAATAATTTTAATTTGAGAATAAAATTTTAAATAAAAAGAGAGATTCATATAAAAACAAATGTTTGATTATGTCTCATCCTAGTTTTAAATGAGATTTAGCATAGATAGGGTTGATATGTAAACATAAGTTTTATTTAAATATGCTTAAATGATATTTTCTTATAAAATGAGAATGTATATAAACTAATTTTCTATTGTTTGGTATGAAATGAACTTATAATCATAGAATCAACTCGATTATAAATATATTATAAGCTTATAACCCTAATCCATTCTCATTTTGGATGGAACATATTATGGGTGATCATTTTCGATTCGGTTCTGTTTTTATAAAAAAATAACTAAACCAAATTTTTTTTAAAAAAAACCAAAACCAGTTCAAACCGACAGGTTTCGGTTTGGTTTGGTTTTTTTGAAAAAACCTGGTTCACACTGGTTTGACTCGGTTTTTCGGTTTGGCTCTATTTTTTTCAAATTGGGTTCAGTTCGGTTCGTTTTTTTATTTCAGGGTTATAAAACCGAAACCGAACCAAACCGGTCGGTTTTTTTAAAATTTTAATTGGTTTAATCGGTTTTTTTTCACGGTTCGATTTTTTCTGTTATTTTTTTCTGGTTTTCTCGGTTTAATCGGTTTTTTTGATTTTTTTACTCATCCTTATAATATATCTACTAGTTATTTGATTCTAGTTAGTAAGATAGATCTTGAACTAAAAAATAGATTCTAAAAGAAAAAAAAAATTTCTTGAGCAATTTCAATAATTAGGATTATTAATATTCCTGATATAGTAGATACTATTACACATACAATTACACTTAATTAGATGAAATTGTTTGATTTTAAAAGGATCCTTTATAATTTCGCACATGAGGGGTTATTTTTTAGTTTTTTTCAGTATTGACTAAGTTTTGAAACAGTTTTTTGTAGCTTAGTGTAAGGTAATCTATGCCTTACTTAAGATAATTTTCTTTGTAAACATAAATATTCATATAAATAGACAAAAAAAGGTCTATACATATAAATAGAAGAAAAAAAAGTCTATGAGATGGAAGAATAGTAAAAATGGTTATGATATTAGGGAGTTGTAAAAAAAAAGAAAAGAGATTTTTTTGGATATTTTTCCTCAAATTTGTTTTGTTCATTTCTATCTTCTTCTAATGAATATTCATTTTATATTTTCTTGATTGTTTTGTTCATTCAATTCCAATCTTAGAAGTTATAATTTGAATAAAAATTATTTATTTTTTTACTAAAATACTAAAAATATTAGGTTTGATAGAGCGATTCCCATTTCAATCGATTTTATTCAATTAAAAAATTAACCAAAAATAAATATTAATAAAAAATAAATTGCATGAATTTAGATCAATTAAAAACTTATATTTCTATGCACTGATTTAGACTAAAGAATTCTCCAATTTAGATTGATTATTTCCATGTGAGATAATGCTAAATTAAATAAAAGAAAGATAAGGGTCTACAAACTATATGAATAAGAGCTATAAAATAAATATCAGGATAGTTTTGATAATTCAATAATACTGTTACTTAAATTGGAAGCGCTTAACTACATTACTTTGGCTAGGGGTGATCATTTTAAGTTTGGTTTGGTTTTTATTAAAAAAAATAATCAAACTGAATTAAAAAAAACAGAAACCGATTCAAACCGACTAATTTTGGTTCGGTTTGGTTTTTAGGACAAAAACAGGTTCGAACCGGTTTGACTTGGTTTTTTCAGTTTTGCTCGGTTTTGACTTGGTTTGGCTCGTCTTTTTTTCGGTTTCGGTTTGGTTCGGCTTGGTTTTTTCGGTTTCAGGTTTATAAAACCAAAATCAAACCGAACCGGTCGGTTTTTTAAAATTTTAATCGGTTTTTTTTTCACGGTTCGGTCTTTTCAGTTTTTTTATTTTCTCGGTTTAATCGGTTTTTTAGTTTTTTTGCTCACCTCTAACTTTGGCTCAATTAAAACATTATAGATGGAATAATCAGGTCATAATTTATTGCTTGGTTATATCATTAATTTTTTTTTATGTAGGAACTTATCATAAATCCATCTTCATGTCATTTTTATTATTGTTGTTGGGCTTGCTTCATTGGAACTAGGGTTGGTGAAGGAATTACTGCGAGCCAAGTTGTAGAGGGTATTGCTAGGGAAAAATATGAGGTAATTTATTGCTTAATCAACTTCTATGGAAGCTATAACAATTTATGAGATAGTTGTAGCATTAACACTTTTATTTGAGAATCTTTTTGTTTAATCCTATATTTTGTTTAATATAATCCTATAAAAAATACATTTTATTTTATTTTCTTGTAATTGGTGCTCCTTTTTTTTTGAATTTTATCAAGATTTTACTCCTATAATTATTTATTTAGTTTTATTTTTATTAGGATAATAACCCAACATGAAGGATTGACTGGGGGATGAAGAGTTAGTATACTAGTAGATTTTAGGTGGTAAAAAAAGTTTGAAGGACCAATAAAAAAATTCAAATGAAAAAAAAATTGAGATGGTTTATTTTTTAGATTAACGTGGGTATCCGGATCAGCTTGCGCGCACCTCGACTAATTTTATGGACCGTGAAGTTAACAACCATGTAATGTTCTAGTGGTCTTGAGAAGACTCGAACTCGTGACTATTGGGAGTAAACCCAATACCTGATCAATTAAGCTAACTTTTGTTTATATAAATAGTAGTATTTACACCCCTAAGTTTTTTGTTTATGTATAGTATAAGAGCATCTTCAATGACAAAAATCATTTAAAAAAGTTAAAATTGTTAATATGATTTTTTAAATAATATAAATATGATTTTTTTATGTTCACTCCACCACTTCAGTACAAAAAAAAAAAAAAATTGTATTTTAATACATTCAATATTAATAATTTGGCTTCTTTTGAAAAAAAGTTTAATCAATGAGAGAATAAATCTTTAAATATTTTATTTTAATGTTTGTTATTATTTTAATAGATATGTAAAAATAACTTTTCTTTGATAAAAAAATAATTTTAGCTCTTCTTTTGGCTCTTTCGTTGGAGTCTTAAATAAAAAGAAAAAAAAGAAAAAAAATTATTTTTTTTAGTTTTTTCATTGAAGATGCTCTAATATAATAATTTCTTAATCTTAATAATTAGTACTAATACCATAATTATGCGTTCATTTCTCTCATTTTCATAGCAGGACCCCAGCAAGCTACCAATATTCTTAGAAATCTTTACAGAAACAGCTGAATTTGAAACTTTCTAGCCGTTAGGAGCCATTCCTTCAATATAATACCAGGTCGAGACAAAACCCATCAGAGAAAGCTGGTCTCTTCACAAATTCCCTTGGTGGCAGGTGCTTTGTCCT
>Ga0325414_1009337_pt1 | contig 10342 bp, 8 predicted proteins | sample PopdelMetagenome_8_FD_206183 | JGI IMG/M metagenome (GOLD analysis project Ga0325414, IMG submission 206183) | Populus deltoides microbial communities from Bellville, Georgia, United States - Leaf-PdKOR-R3 | ecosystem: Host-associated > Plants > Phyllosphere > Phylloplane/Leaf | place: USA...
TATTTTATCGGTAAGGATATTATTAATTAAGTTACGAATGAGATTGAATTCCTCATCCAGAAGTACTAGCTAGGTGTGGATATCCATTCCCATGTATCTATAATACGGCAAAACATTTTATTTATTTTTTTTTTTTTTTTTTGGGGGGGATAATATTGAAAGTACTTAATCATACTTTTGATAAAATAAATTGAATAGTGTTTTTTCACTTTGAAATATAGTATAACAACATGTATGATATGCTATAAATTTCATTTATATTAAAACTAATAGAAATTAAAGGAGTGTTGCTATTATCGCTGTGTAGCCGATGTCTAATGAGTTTTTGAATCTAAATCAAATTCCATTAAGATCTCTTTTTTTTTTTTTCTTTTGAATAAAGGTTTGGCGATTATGTTTACAAAGGATATTGATATTTATATGAAAATAGTAATTTATATGAAAATAGTATATATATATATAGTAACATTTCTAGTATTTTTATAAAAGAAATTGCGCAGATGTGATTAACGGGCATCAAGCAGTATTAATTACTATGGAATTAGATTGCGACTACAAATTTTATTATTTCACAAATGAAATAAAAAGTATTTTGTGTGTATATATATATATATATAAAAAGTATGCTCCACATTTGATACGTTTCCATGATGGATTGATTTTGCCTTAAAAAAATACCATGTACAATTGATTTTGAGTAACGTGCATGGACCGGGCCTTTGGGGAGGTCAAAGTACCAATTAGCCATTTTCCCATTAAAATTTCCATTTAAAAAAAAATATATTATTATACAGTGAACTAAAACAGGCGGGCATTTGAGACCGTGCACCTTTTACATTCCATTGTTTACGTGATTGCTAAGTCATTTTTTCCCCTAATTTTTTACTTTTACACTTTGGTCATTGAACTTTATTTATTTTTAATTCTATCATTATAAGTTATATTATCATGGTTTTATGTAATGAAAGCAATTTCAATTTACATACTCTGGCATGTATGATGTTATAAAATATTCAAACGTTAAATTAAAAAATAAATTACAAAATAAAATTTAAGATTAAAATTTTAAAAATAATAGAGAACAAGGACCAAAACTACACACTTTAAAAAACATAGCACCTTTCCATTTTTACTATTTAAAAAACATGGAAAACTTCAACTTGATCCCTAAAGCTTTTTATTTTTTCAATTGGTCCCATAAGTTTATTTTTATTTCTGCATATTTAGTCTTTCTTATTTTAGGTTTTTATATTTCATTCATAAACTTTATCTTCTTACCTTTACGTCCTTGGTTATTCATTATTGAGGTAAAAGAGAGAAACTCGTTGAAAAAAAAAGAAGAAGAGAGGAAGTCAGTCCAAATCTCAATAGAAAAAAAAAAAATCTTAATGCCAATGAGTACGTTTACAGGTTGCACATAAAAACAGAACAAATTTATCAAAACATTATCAAAAATTGAGTAGAAACATATCTTATAAAGGTTAATTTAATGGAGGTAATTTTGTCCTTTAACGATGTTAAAAAAAGTAGATTGAAGCTTATAAAAGAGTTTTTTTAATTGATTTTATTTTTAAATTTTAGACTATTTGCAAGATAAAAAGGGGTTTATTAAGGTTAATTTAATGGAGGTAGTTTTGTCCTTTAACCATGCTAAAGAAAGTAGATCGGAGCTTATAAAATAGTTTTTTGATTTGATTTGATTTTTAAATTTTAGACTATTTACTGGTTGAAAAGGGATTTACTAAGGTTTTAATAATGTATTAGAGGTGTTTTTGAATGAAAAAAAAATAAAATTTAGATTTTTTTTATATAAAAACACTCAGACCTTTTGTTATTATCTTTATAAAGAATTATATTATTTAATGAATACTAATTTTTAAAAATCAAATAACACACAGAAGGAGATAGAGAAACACAAACGACAAGAAAATGTATGTATATTACATGAAAAAAAGGGTCTCATTTGGTTCTCCTCCATGTCCTCCTTATTTATTAGTAGTGTATGTCATCTAAAGATGACCGGTTTGTCGTCAATGATCCTTTGCCTCTTTTCATTTCTCTTTCCTGTCCCAAAAACTCAACTGTGATCCTTATTGTTGTTAGTTTCAGATTCAGTCTTTTTTGTTTTGATTTTTGTTTTTTTTTTAAAAAAATTATTTGTTTTCAAATCTAATTTATAAATGTAAGTTCTTCAATTTTTTTTTCTTTTTTTTCCTTTGCTCTTTTATAAAAGTTTGTGGTTTTCAATTTTATCCCTCATATCTAGTTTTTTTTTTTTCAATTGGAATAATAGTAATTTTAATTTGATCATTTTTCTTTTGATTTCTTTTTTTTTGTCAAAAGTTTTATGGTCTTTAATTTTATCTTTCAAATCAAGTTTATTTTTTTCATCTCAATAATAATAATAATAATAATAATAATAATAGTAAATCATTCTAAATTCTAATTTAGAATAATAAATTATAAGAAATTGTAAATTACATTTTTAAATAAATTCTAAATGAATATAAATTTGAATTCTAATCAAATAAAATGAAATATATAAAAATATTATATATATATTAAATGTATTAAATAAATCTAAATATATTAGATGTCGTGTATTAATTAGATATAATAGGTAATTAAATATAAAAAGAATATATTAGATAAGTAATAGAAATGGTCCTGAAAAGAATACTTGGTGTAACTATTCACGGATAAGATCTAGGTAGTGCGTGTCAATATCAAGACAAAAAAAATGAATATAATCAAATGATAAAATTTCTCTATACCAAGAAGAAGACGCGGTAATAGTGGTGGTGATTATAATAAAAAACAATTAAAAAAAAAAACTAAAAAAAAAAAGGAAGTTTCCATGTAACCTTATGAAAAATCTACTATTCACTACAATACTTAAGTTTTATCTATGGCTTTCCTAAAAAAATCAATTGTCTTGGAGTCAATGATGTTTTTGTATTTTCTAATGGTTAAAAATAGATTTTTATTATATAATTTTATTTTTTGATGTATGCTCTTTCATTATAAGTAGCATGTATTGTCTAAAAAAAATAACTTTATCCTAACCTTAATTAGTGTCGTTTAAATATGATGGATTTTTTATATTATTTTTAACTTCATTTTAATATTTTAATATTATTTTTATATAAAAAATAATTCAATAAAAGTACGAGCATCAAAACTAGTTGAGTAAGGTAGCGAACAATAAGATAATGTTCAAGTGATCATAGATTCCTCTATTTTATGACTATAATGCCTAGGAGTCAATAACTAAAGATTCCTCCCACTCACATTTGTTTTTTTTAAAAAAAAAAAAAAAACTTTTCATGAAAAACACATATCTTTCTGCGATTTTTTTCGATAAAAGACAAATCGATCTTAAAAGTTTCTAGAAAGTTACGCCTCTCATGAGTTGTCAATAGCCAGCATTACAAGCACAAATTCTAAAGCTGCTGATTAACGATTACTCGAGGATATTTTTTCTTCTTAAACCATCATTTTAATTTTTCATTGGTATAGAATCTATATTTGTTTTTGAGTTGATACTGTTAAACCATCATATTATACACACACACATATATATTATTTTAAATTATTCTTTGTGTTTTTAAAATAATTTTGATATATTTATATCAAAAATAATTTTTTAAAAATAAAAAATATATTATTTTAATGCATTTCCAAATAAAAAAATACTTTTTATATTATTTGTATTTTAAATATTTTTTTTATTATTCAATTATTTCAGGACATTCAGGTTGCTCAAAGTGGTTGTTTGAAGTTATTTCTTTAGTTTTATTTACTCTTCTGAGTTCTTCCACCACTATTATTGCCATCCTTATTAGTATTTCTGGTATTGGGATTTAGCTGCAAGCTTCATAATTCATGTAGAATAGGTCTCGGAGGTTCAGCAGTTATGGCTTTTTTCTACGGAGCTGTGGACCTCCGATAAAGCCAACATATACTAGGAAAGCTGGTCGTCTACGGCATTTGATGCTGGAACATCTCTAATCTTAACTCATCTGTCCAACCAGTGTTGGTAATAATATCTGAAAAGTCTAAGAGTAATCATAAAGTAAGTGTGTGTGTGTGTCTATATATTGTTGGTATAAGCCCATCACGCTATTGTGACAAAATGGTGAAAATTTTGAGGAAAATTTTATGATGATTATGGATGGAAGTCTTCACTGAATTAATTTAAAAATCATCATAATATAAGTAAATGAAATAATATGTAAAATTTGGATTCTGGTGAAAAAATACTTATTATCTAATTTAACGTTATTAAATATATCTGTCAATCCAATCATTAGATTGAGCTAAAACTTGATGAAGAGTCTCTTAACATATTTGTCTATATTGTATTAAAATTCCAAGATAATCAGTGATTAGAAAGGCCTTGCGAGAGTGCTGATGATCCAATAAAAATACAAAAAATAACATATGGGCTCATTAATAGTATTTTTGTAATTTTAGCCAACTTTTACTCCTTGCTACTGTTTTGGCTGAGGCCATTAAACAACATAGTAGCCTTCATTGTTCTTCAAATCTAGTGTTTGTTCTTCCAAAAATTTAGACAATAGAGAGTGTAATAATGATTTCTACTTCAGATATCAAGCCAAGATAGGAAAAAAAAAACTAGAGAGAAAGGAAATTTCAAGCTTGGAATGTTAGTGAAAGAAATAGTGCAAAAATTAAAGAGGAAGGAAAAAACATGGGATTTGTTGCAAGAAACACACTCCATTAAGTGTTTTGATGTTTCTAATAAATCTTAATTTATAATTGGATTTTGAATAGTAATGGAAAACCTTTAATTCTTGAAATTAGGGTTCATGTGGGTTTTTGTGTAATAATGATAATTGAATTATTTGCTATTGTTGTTGGATTATGTGAATGTATGAAAATGGTTTCAATTGGATTTTGGTGGGAATGATTGTTTTCAATGAATTTTTGATTTATTTGAATGACAATGGTTAAAACAAAAACAAATTAAAGAAAAAAATTAAATAAAAATCATGGGTTGATGGCTACCTTATGGCCGACCATGTAATGGAATTGGGAGAGATGGAAGTTGTCCAATTTTTGTGATATTAAATGTTTAGGAATTAATATGAAAACCTAAGATATGGTTAGCAATATAGAGTTTTGTTTGGGTGTATGAATTTCATGAATGAAAGTTAAGAAATTTGCTCAATTATATGAGAACTTATTGAATTGGACTATGTGTGGTGTTTTGGAATTAGTGGTATAAAAATTAACATACTTGAAAATGAATTTAATTATTATATCTATTTATAGTTTAATTGTTAGTGTACTTTGAATGAAAGATTTTGAGAATTATTTGGGAAAATGCTTGATCATGGTGTTGTCTTTAATGTAAGAGATATGCAATGATGGTTATTAGTAATAATTATTATAAGATTTGAAACAAATTTAAGGGAGAAAAAAAAGATCTTAGGATTTGAAATTCTTTAAGGGAGAAATAGGTTATTTTATTTATTGAATGATTATCAAATTCTTGTTTGGAAACATGTTTAATCTTGTGGATGAGTTATATACATAACATTGGTTTGTTGTAGCAATATATGATTTTGAATATGTGTAGTGTGTTGTGTTGGAAATGCCAAGTATAGGAATAAATAGTGTCCAAATTGTGTGTGAATTTATTAAATGGATAATAATAATAATAATAAAAAAATGAATGAAGTGAATGGATGTTTGACATGTTGTGATGTATGTGTTGAAAAAAAATATGTTTGGAAATTATGAGATTTGGGGTAGAATTATAGTATATTATAGCTATTAAATTGTAGGTGTAAGTAAATTATGCTTAGGAAGGTATTTTGATTTGTATATGTGATTTACATGTTGAAAGTGAGTTGGCTAATTGAGTTTGGGTGTTAAGTTTATTAATTGGAATAAATATGCTTGAAAATAGGTTTAGGAAGAAATAATATTTGATAAATGTTATTGGAATTGATTGAAAGGTTAGTGGTGAATTTTGAGAAATTTAGGAAATAAATCTAAATCTACAGTGATTTATGATGCTCCATGTCTTGTATATTGATAAAAATAATATATGGGACAAAGTGAAATTGTGTGAGTAATGAAAAATGAAATATGTAAAATTGAAAAGAATTAATATGTTGAAGAAATAAAATTTTAGAAATTTAATTACATTGAAATGTTTGTGATGTTCTAAATTATGTTTAGAAATACTTAAGTTTTCTGTTAAATTTTCAATAAATATTGCTAAGAGTTTAAATGCTTTGTGTTAGATGTATTGAAATGTTGAAATTATGGAAATTGGTTAAATTGAGGGAAATTGTGTTAGTTTTGTTGTTTTAATGATATTATGGATACTTGAATGTCATTATCATTATTGTATATTGGTTTTGATACGTGGATCATTAATTTGGAATTTTGAGAAGATTAAAATATAAAAAATTATATGTTATGTTGCATTGATTTTTAGACAAATGTTGCAGGTGCATGGTGAATAAATATTAATAGTTTATGTTTGGGAGTTATAGGAGAAACATTTGTGTTTTGTATATGACCGCAAGGGTGGAAATATTTTACATGTGAATTGTAATGAACCGCAACAATGATAACCTTTATGTGAATAGAAATCGACCACAATCGTGGTATTTAATATATAAATCGGTAACCACTATGTAAAGAGAAATTGACCACCACAACGGAAAATAAGTGTACATAAATTGTAATCATTCATAACGACAGACATCGTAACACAATGTTTATGAGCTAACCACATGAGTGTGAGTTACTAATCAGATATTTTGTAAGTCGGCCATGTGAGCGAGTGCTACTAATAAATTGTGTATTGAATCGGCCACATGAGTAGGGGCTATGGTTTTGGAAAGTATTTAAGTCGGCCACAAGAATAATGTCTAATGTTAAAATCAAACCTGGTGTAAATTTGCTATAGAGTAAGAAAAAAAATGGTAGGTGAGATATGCATATAGATTACAAATATGATATATTAACATTAAATGGATTGCAACAGTGAAAATTGAATATGTGAAATTGGAATTTGATAGCAATAGTAGAATGTAATGTGTGAAAGTTTAAATTAGTTATAATGGCAGGCCAATAATTTTAAATATTATTCTTACGGCAACAGTGAGGGCTATTAAACCTGAAGTATGAGTTATGGATTCCTAAAAAAGTTAGTGATTTTGAATGATGAAGAGCACGAGTTTGAATACTAAAATGGATCAAATGAATTGATTAAAGTGTTGATCAAATTTATAGACAAACAGATAAATCTAGAAATGTACGGATAAGACATAATTATTATGTAAATGAATTAAATGGGCATGAAAAATAATTAAGTAGAAAAAAATATTGAAATATGCTATAAATTTGCATGTAAAATAATTGACTGAAAAAAATATTGTAATGTGCCATAAATGGGCATGAAAAAAATAATGAAGTGGGAGAAATATTATAATTAGCCATAAATAAACATAAAAAATATCTGAGTTGAAAACATATTGGAACTTTCCGCCAATGGATATAATAAATATTTAAGTAGGAAAGAAACATTGAAATGTTTCATAAATGAATTTGAGAAATACTTAAAAATAATAATTGAAGAAGTTGGATGGGCATAAAGTACATGAGAATAGAAGAAAAGTATGTACAAGCCAGAAATGAGTTGGAACTACATTGAGTTTAAGAATTTATATGGATGAGCCAAAATGAAAAAAAATAGATATTGATAAGCCGATAATTATATGAATAGATGATGAGATGAACTAACGATTTTAGTTTGTTGGAATAAAATAAATGATTGGGAGGGCCGAGAAGGCATATGATGGTAATTAAGAAATACAATAATAGCATGAACTGAATATACTCATAAGATGAAATATGGTATAAATAAAATACAATGTGGAAAGGGAACATTATAGAAAATGTTACTACAGATTCAATAGATATAAAAGGAGTGAAAAAACATAATAAGATGAGATATGAAATATATGGTAAATCAAGGAATAGTTTCTATTTGTGATGATAATAGTTAAAGGTGTTTGATAGAAAAGAAGATTTTATTAATGGTTGATGAGGAGGTATTATATTAAAAATAACATAGATGGATATGTTTAAAGAAAGGGCTAATAATATTGATTTATTCATAAGTTGTAAAGTGTAGTAAACATGATGATGTATTTACTTATGGTGATTTTTGTGATTTTATGTGTTTTACAAGTATCTTATTTTAAAAGCCTCAATACTAAAAATAGAAATGGCTATCGAGCTACCTGGCCTTTTCTATTGGATTGCACTTGGTATTGATTAATGGTTGTAATTGTAGTCTAGTTTATGTTTGTAATTTATAAGGTGTTGTAACCACACTAATGTATAAGTAAAAATGGTGTATCAATATACTTGTGGATATAATTTGTTGGAGAGGTGGTCTTGATGATGCCCTTATGATACACACGCGTGCACACACATATAATTCCTTATTTTTCATGACCATAATTATTGCAAACATGCAAATTTCATTAAAAAGTTCAAGGCATTACATGTAAACTTTTAAATACTCATGTGTTTGATTGTGTATGTTAAACAAGCTTACGAAACGAAGAAATGAAAAGTGCTAAAAGTTAGGATAAAACATCTTGGACTGAAAACAATTTGCATACTTTTTTATGACATTATATCATAGTTATTGGTATGAGAATGCGACCAAATACTTATTTCAATAAAGCCAATTGAAAATTTAATATGACTATCTTTAAAGATAAGACTGGTCATGCTTTCACTAAACCACGATCGAAGAACTAATGAGATGATTCAAAATAGGATTGGAGAATTTGGAAAAATAATTTTTGAAATTGGTGTTGGTTAGAATAGTAAACTAAGAACTATATCTGCAAGTGATAGGTGGTGGCAAATAAAAACCCAGGTTAATTATTAAGAACTTTATTGTTTAACCTTTTAATTGTCTGGTTTATATAGTAGAAAATTTGATTAGGTTTCATTAATTGTATTCATTTACTTTTATGTAAGAAATCAGAGAAGCAAAAAAGTTTAGGCATGTTAGTATTGAACCATCTTTGTGTTATAAATTTGATAGGATGTTTAGCGACATAGTGCCTATTAGACAATATATTTGGACTCCTTTTTTAGAAGTGTTGTTTGATGATGATGGTGAGGATGATAATATTCAGAATGCTAATGATGATGATGATGTTAATTTGAAGGAAGAAAACAATATCATTCTTAAATTAGCATATGATGTTTGTGACATGATAGTTGGAGTTAATATGTCAAACATTAGTACCACACATAGTAATGGCAAGAGAAAAAAAAACAGAACATTCTGAGGTGCGAGATGGAAAAAAAAGTAGAAAATCTTCTGAAATTAGAGCCTACTTATTTTTACATTGGGATCAACTAGTTGATAATGTTTGGATTAAGAGTGATTCCATCTCTAGTAGTAGGGATAAAAAAAGATGCAGCATTGACGAGGCGATGATAGAGCCGCTTACCATAGATGGAATTACCATCAATGATTACTTTATTTCTTTTTCTATCGAGTACTTTTATTTCAGGAAAAATAAAGGTACGTGGGCATCAATAGGGGATCTTGATCATATGCTTAAATAGTTACCAAGAATGTTTGAGCAAAGTTTAAAGCCTTAGAACAAGAAGTGCATCTTGTATAAAAAAAATTGGAAGAAAATAGATGGGTTGTGTGTAAAAATTTGAATATAATGCGTTCAACTAGACAAGAAAATATATTCATAGTAATACATTATAGACTCGTGCTCGTTCTTGAATATTGATTAATTACCTAAATTGTTTTGTTTACTTGTGATTTTCTCCAATTATCCAATCCATACAATTATTATTTGAATAATTGAATGTTATTTTAACTATTATTATAATTAATTTTTATTAGTGAAATTACTTACAAGTTCCTTTCTTGTTGTTTTAGAGAAATTTAAAAAGTAGATTGTAATGGAAAAAGAAACATTCACTAACCAATCTGTAAAGAAAAACATGTTATATACTTTTATTTCTAATGTGCAGAACTACTACGCAGGAAAACTCTTTTAGCTGTTTGTGTGTTGTTTACCTTTATTTTATTTATAGAACTTTTTTTAATTATATGTGCATTTTAGTTTTAATGAGATGAAAGATTGAATTATATAAATTATATATTGTGATTTTATATAAAGTTGAAAATTTTAAATTGAGATAATTTTTATATGACATTACAATTTGAATAACTAGATAATTATGAGTTAAAATATCAACATTTTTATTTTATTTTTAATTACGAATTATTCGAGACACAGAC
>Ga0325414_1009341_pt1 | contig 10340 bp, 7 predicted proteins | sample PopdelMetagenome_8_FD_206183 | JGI IMG/M metagenome (GOLD analysis project Ga0325414, IMG submission 206183) | Populus deltoides microbial communities from Bellville, Georgia, United States - Leaf-PdKOR-R3 | ecosystem: Host-associated > Plants > Phyllosphere > Phylloplane/Leaf | place: USA...
TCTGAGTTCACCCGTGCGCCACCATGAATCTCTGCCAGGGGATTCACAATGAAGCCAGCACCACCCTGAAGCCGCAACCTTTGGTTCCCCAAGTTACTTGTTTCAGATTGGCCATTCCTATCAGCTCTATGGCGCACAGCAGCTGATAATGAAGTGCCCCTGGATGAAGAAATCCTTGAGTTTGAATAGCGGCCATCTGTTTTCCTCCAGAACTTGGAGCTCAAAAAGTCTGCACCAGGTAGTAAACAACATGTGGTTCTGTTGGAATCTCTGTTAGTCATCCCTCGACTTGACACGGCCAAATCATATGATATCTCATCCAGTGCCAACTCTAGGCCATGCACACGTGTTTCAAGGGAACGCATCCCATTTTGTGAGCTCCCAATGAAACTCTACATGTGATAAGATAATGGGAGAAAGCGTGAACAGAAACCTTCATTAAAAATACTAGTGCTTGAATCAGCAATATACATCATATAATCCAAAGTGGTTTATTAGCATTTATTTTAAAGATGTATATGATTCTTTTAAAGATGTGATTCCAAATTGACAAGTCTTACAAAATGTTTTCAATTATGTTCAACAATGAGATGGACAGTTTATAACAAGGAAATCTACATGCATTGACCATTTTAATTTTCACCACCAAAGTACTGATAAGTTATTCTAAGATGAAGCCCAAGTTTCTAGTCAGTGGAACAAACCTGCAGGAGATCTAGTAGGCTAGATTGCTGTCTTTCAATCTGAACAAGCTGGTTGCGAATTAAAGATAAATCCTCAGGCTCCTTGTGGTTGCTATGTTGATTCTCTGTCCCACTGCTAGCTACAACAGTAGACTGAGGGCTCTCCTCGTAACAAGGAGCCACTCGAGAACCAGACTTGAAACCACCAAATTTAAGCGTCTTCTCATCAGAGTTCTTACTGAAAAGGGCTCGCTTTGTTTCTGGCTTTGCAAACCTTCTTTCTGAAACATTAGCATTTTTCTCATTACGATCATTTTCCCCAGCTGCAGTTGACGAAATACTATTAGGAACTGAAATCTCAACTTTCCAGTCCACGAGCTTCTTCTGGTCCACTTTCCCGTACATTGCTAGACTTGTTTTCTTCTCGGTACTCTTTAGAGGACTCCTCTTCCTAGCCGTGGCTGCTAATGAACCGTCAGGTGGAGTAGTCCTCATAGCCAAAATGGATTTTTTCCCCATTTGAGTGGCTTCAGAACCAGCAGCGCAAGAATTCTTGGATCCAGACCAGTGACGCTTATCACTCGCATCTTCTGTGATCATAAAAGACCAAAATTTGGAAACGGGTTACACAGACAAACAAGAACAAAATCCCATAATTTGCAACACATGGCATATGCCATGTAGAATGTTAAAAATCCCAGATTTATTTAACAATAAATCTAAAGACCACAAAAAGATCAAAACAGGGTAAATTCCATAATTTAAGTCTAAATAAATAGAAGAAATTAAAAAAATCTGGCTTCAAATCAGCAGAAATTGTCCCATCTACAAATCAACAAAACCAAAGCAAATTAACTTCTTCTCCAAGATAATCCACATCTACAAGGATCAAATCTAAAAGAGAAAAGAAAGAAACAGCAACATTACTCCTCAAGCCATTACCTCTGGAAGAAGCCAGTGATCGAGGAGGCGGAGATGCCTCCTCTGACACATCCGGAACCTGCTTCCATGCCTCTATTGTCTCATTCATCACTTCCCTTGCAGCCTTCACCTAAATTTAAAACAAAATAAATAAATAAATAAACATAGACACACACGAACACTAACACAATCAAACCAGGAAAAAAAAAAAAAACCTTGTCAAATCTCCGATTCTCGAAAACTTTCAAGCACTCACTCTTAAACTCAGCAACACCATCCCTCTCCACAACAGCCAACTTCCTCAACGCCTCAGCCGCGGCTTTCCTCGAATTCCAATCCTCACTACTCAAAAACCCAACCAAACACTTAACCAAACCTCCAATCCCTCCTCCAATCCCTCTCGCTCCACCAACACCAATCACACTCCCTACAACTACCAGTCCCGCAAATCTCGCTTTATACCCTTCACTCCTCACCAACCTCTCCATTCTCGGCACCAGCACCTTCCCTAACCTCCCCGGTTCCGGATCCGGCGCCGCATCGATCGCGGCGGCCAGACACAGCGCGGATCCAATCTGCGCATTCAATTCCTGCTCCGTAAACACCGATTCACTCAACTGCTTCAAAAAGGCAGTCGAGAATGGCAGTTTCGTGACATTGGAAGCGAGAGAGGTTATTGCTGTCAGACACTGTGAGCGGATGACAGAGGAGTCAGGGTCACGGAGACGGCGAGTAATGTAAGAGAGGATTTTAGGGAGAGAGTTTGAGAGAGAATTAGAGTAGAGAGCAGAGAGAGTAGAGAGAAGGTGAAGGCACTGTTTGCGTACTAACGTCTTGTCGTTTGCGTCGGTGGAGAGAATGCAAGAGAGGAAAGTAGGAAGTGTCGTGCTATCCAAGGATCCTGCTATTTTTTCTAATTCTGTTGATGCTATCTTGTACGTGTCCCTGTCCGACAGCTTTGTTATCAGAGTTAGCACTTTTAGTTTCAGTTTCTGCGCCATTTTTCTAAGTTCTGGTGGTTGTGGTGGTGCAGCTAACGGTGGTCGGGTGGTGGCGCTGGTGGTATTCGTGGCAGCATTGCCAGTGGTGGTGGTTCGGTTGGGTCTTTTCCTTTCCGGTGTGGTGAAGCTGTCTCAGTTGAGCACGAGCCTTTTAAACTTAAAAGTAGGTGGGTGGTTATGGCTAACGGGGACTAATGTAAGCAAAGCTGATTGAGAGATTTAAAACGATGCTGTTTTACTTGTGCTGAACACAAGACGGTGACGTTTTCTGTTTAAGCTGGGTTTAAGGGAATCAACGTAGCTGGAAGTTACTATTATGGCTCTGGTTGCGTTGCATGTGAAAGACAATAATGTAGATAAAGCAAACAATGTAAAAAGCTGCTTTAAATATGGGCAACAAGTTTTCCTTGCATAGTTTTGTCCCAAAAAAAACATGGGCAGATGCAGAAATTTAAGGAAAAAAAAATGTGAAGAGCTCATTAAATTCTTTAAATATTTTTAAGATTTAAATTAATAGAAAAAAACAAGTTATTTGATCACCGAATCATCTTTTTTCAAAAAAAAAGTAAATAAATTGATCCGACTCGGTAAGACTTGATGTCTAACTATATCTACTATACTAAATGAGTGTTTGGAAACGCTGGTCAGTTTGTTTTAGATCGTTTTGATATATTGATCTTAAAAATAATTTTTAAAAAATAAAAAAAATTATTTTGATGTATTTTAATATGAAAAACAACCACAATCATACTCTTAATAATATTTTTATAATATTTTTGCAACTCAATTAATGCACATAATATCAATATTTTGATGAGATTCAAGTACCCTCCAAGTGAATATCCCAATAATTAATTAATTAATTAATAACAAGGTAATTGCTCGTTTTGAAATAAATCCTCTGTGATAAGAATGAATTTTGCTTTCTCTACACTTTAAGCAACATCTTCCACAGCCTTTAAACATCACGCACCGACCTTACCTAATGTACACTCGCTGCCATTATTTTTGATGGATTTTCCAGCAAAAGGAACCGCTCTTTACTTTTCAGTGACTTGGCGCACCTGAGTGAGACTCTGGATCTACTACCACGGCATGGGGAAATTTCAGATGGATGCAGGACCACGGTATTGTGGTCCTCGAAGAAATGATCGAATTGTGCGCGTCATGGTAGTTATTACGGGTAACAATTAGCGCCAAAAACTAAGGAGTCACGTGACGCTGACACGGATTTACAACCAAGATGCCCCGTATCCTATGACTCAAATAGTGTTTCAGGGGTTAATCATAAATATGTAGGGCAGTTCGATTTTGTATTTTTAAAAAAAAAATTTATTTTCTTTTCAAATTAAATTTTTTTAATATTTTCAGATATCAAAAATATTTTTTAAAAAAATATATATTATTTTAATATATTTTTAAATAAAAAAAAAATTTAAAAAACAATTATTACCATGTTTATCCTCTAACTCATAAACCTTTAAATAAATTAAATTTTTATATTTTATCAAGCCAGTCTGTTATTACTAATAAATTAACACTAAACATTATTAAAAATCATTTTTTATACAGTTAATAAGTTACTTTTATAATAACAACCATTATTCATATTTAAGTGGTGATGTTTACTTTATTATCACAATATAAATCCAAACCTAAGACTAATTAAGGCCAAGTTAATTATGTTACGAAATAAATTCTTTTATGATTATTTGTATGAAATAATAGTACTCGAAAATTGATTTGATGATGCCTTAATTAATTACGTCATGCAACTATGAGCCATCTAAATAAAAATACATTTGCCATGCATTTACTTGCCCTGTTTGTTTGCTGAAAAATAATTTTTTGTTTTAAAATGATTTTCTTGAAAAGTAAATTTTTAAAAAGTGAATTATTTTTTTATGTTTGATAGTGTCATTAAAAATAAATTGAAAAATACTTTCCAATATTTGGTTATGTTCTGGAAAATTAGCTTAAAAATAGTTTATTAATATTTTATTTTTTTTCAAGTTTACTAAAATAATAAGGAACAAATCTTACAAATTAAAAAGTTGAATGAGAATGAAATTGAAAAAAATCTAATTTCATAAATTATCTCAAATAAAATAAATAACAATCAAAATAATGGAGATCAAATCTAACAAATAAAAAAATTAAAAGATGATGAAATTAAAATAATTATAATTATAATTTCATAAATTATTTCAAATAAAATAAGTAACAATCAAAAGAATGAGAACCAAATTTGATAAATAAAAAATTTCAATAAAAAAATGATAAGAGAAAAACAAATAACAATCATAAAAATGAAGATTAAAGTTAATATAAAAATCAAATTAAATCAAATTTTAAGGGATGAAATTAAAAAAAAATATTCAAACAAAAAATATATCAATCAAAAGTTTGAGGACCAAATTTAATATAATCAGTAAATAATATGATATTTTTAAATTTTTCACAACTTCTAGAAAGTGTTTTTCGTCCAAAATAAAAGGAAAACACTTTCCTGAAAATAAAGCCAAATTTTTCTTTAACTGAAAAGTATTTTCTGTTAATCAACTTTTCTAATGATAAACAAACATATGAAAGTTTGGAAAGTGATTTCCGAGCAAACAAACACCACTAAACTTAATTTCCTGAAAAAGAAAGAATATATTGAATTTATTTATTTATTTAATTTTGGAGGAAACGATCTGATCAGCTGTCATGTTGCTGATCTATACGATAGATTATTTAAGAAGCTCTCTTCCAGGTTTGGTTGCCACCTAATAATTGGGGACGCAAATTCTAACTGATTGATTAGTGGTTGAACGGTTCAACATTATTTTGTCTTAATAATATTTTAGACAATGAATAATGAAGTCGTACGTCTAGTCCTATAGATTAATTTGAGCAGGAAGGATGTGTATATATATATTTCTATACATATTTCTTCTCTTCTGTACATTTCTTTGACTTTCTTTTGTAATTTACTCCGTCAGCTGCTCTCACTTTATATAAGCTTAAGGTAATAATTCATTCTTTCAGCACGCTCATTTTAGCTTAAGGTGGATAATGTAATTTGGGGTGTTGGATATCGATTTTTGTTTTTTAAAATATTTTTTATTTAAAAATATATTAAAATAATATTTTTTTAAAAAAATTATTTTTATCCAACCTGTTGAAAACGCGATACCAAAACAAAAAGCTTAATAATAAAAATATTATTTAATATCATGGTTTTTTTTAAAAGTATTTTTCGTTGGAAAATATGTTAAATAATATTTTTTTATTTTTAATATTAGTACATTAAAATAATATAAAAATATAAAAAAAATCAAATTTTATCCAACCTATTTCAAACGCAATAATAGAAGAGAGGGCTTAACAAGTAGAAATAATATTCTTTATCGTGGTTCAATAGTAGTTCAAGTTCAATAATATCCATTAGCCGACAGTTCTCTTAACATGACGTGAACATTAAAGTGAAGAAACCATTGCCAAAACAAATCATTTGTGCGCCCAGCTAGCCTACCATGCATGCATTTGTCTACTGCTGGGCCATTCTTGTGTGCTTAATTACTAAAGCTAGTTCGCTTGCATGTTTATTACATGCTTCAGAAATGGAAATGGAAGCTCTCATCACTCTATTCATACGGGAATTAAGTAAACTAATCATAGTTTGCTGTAATTAATGACGTTTAACTTGTTTGTTTAGTCAGAAGCTACTCAGTATGTGGGCCTCAGACGTCCTTCACAGCACACAACCACCGCATCTCCTTTACGAACCTGCATCAGAAAAAATTAAAGAAGCTCAAAAAGAGCGTCCCAGTTGGTGAAAAGTTGTCGTCAATTGGTTGAATGGCAATCATGCAGGGAGGAACTAAGTTTTAAAAAATAAACAAAGAGAAACTACATGAGAAGAGAATATTTTAAACGAGGTACGTACTGCCTTTTAGAAAAGTTCTGTATATGATAGAAATGGATAGTATAAATGGTGATCGACAGCACACATTAATGTATTTATATATGTTGATAATTCTAAGATCCTAGCTAGTTTACACGCCAACTCAGTTTTATTTCTATTCTAGAAATTAAAAAATAAAATAAAAATTATTTTTATCCTCTTATATAATAAATATAAATCTGCATAATTTTCTCTCTATAGCCTTTCTTTCTGATCTCTAATAGCATGACACACACCTAGATTGAAACATTAAATCTGAAGCAAAATTTTTGTTTTCTTATACTCGAGAACCAAGAATTTCTTGTTGATGTTATTTTACTCAAACTATATTCATCATGACAATGAATAACAGTGAAAAAGTAAGTTTTTTAAGTGAATCTCAATTGAATGACATTTGTGAGTTTATTTTATGTTAAATTAGTGAGTGATGATTAAAATATCATGAATGTACACTTGATTTAACGAAAAATGAATAATTTTGGACGTTGTTAAAAAAATCATGAAAAACCCAGTTTGATAGATTAGGGTTGTTGTTTCCAAAGCTATAAAAACCCTGATTAACTGGACAAGGTAAAGGGAATTGGACAGAGATGCTCAAGCACAAATGAATGAGGAGCTGTCTATCTGGGTGGAAGCTTGTTGTCAGTGATGTGTTCAGATCAGAACCAGATTGCTCAAAGCTTCTCTGTGTTATGGTTGGAGATCGATGGTGTTCAAACTACAGGGATGGCGGTAGTTACTATTGTCTTTGTAGCCCTTGGTTTCATATTGCCAGCTTCAATAGGGATGCTGCTGGCAGGGATGATTCTGCTGTATCTTTTTCCAGGCATTGTGGTGGGCTATGTTGCAAAATATTTGTGGAGAACCATCGAAGGAGCTTCTCAAAAGAATGGAGGTCTATTAATTTCTTGGTGCAAAATATTTATAAAAACAATTGTTATCACAGTACCAAACAGCCTCGAGAATTCCAAAACTCCCAATGATACTCAGGATTTCCCATAAAAAATCAAGCCTATAATTACATGCAAGAAAGAAAAGTTGTAGCTAGAGATATTATTATTATTATTATTATTATTTATAAGTTATGGATTTTTTATTTTTTATTTTTGTATTTGTTTTTTTAAGATGAATTCAAGAAATAATTAATAGAATATCACTAATTACCCTTTAAATATCATAAAATGTTTGAATCTTACCAAATATTTTAACCAAAATCAAAGACATTGAAGTAGATTGCACAAGTCAGCTCATCATTATCACTGTATACCATGTGCTATTTTCTAGTTTTAATGGGGGGATCGAGACGCAAAGTTTCTTTAAAGAATGGCATAGTCTTTGGACATAATAGCAGCAAAGCTGTAAGTAGGCTGCTGCAATATTTATGCATCCATTGAAGACATTCTCTAGGGAAAAATGCATGTTGTTATGCGGTCTTTGTTTCAAAAACCAAAGACATTGAACTACAATTGTTTTGTCTTCAAGTCAGCAATTATCATAAGCAACAGGGAGAGAAACCTACTTTTTTAATTTCCTCTTTCTATATATATATATATATATATATATCCTTCTCTAGTGCTGTATACATGTGATTGCATGTGGTTTATGAAAGCAAGTATATATGTCAAGTAATGAATCTCGGGATATCCTGCTGATATTAGGAAGAAACAATTGTCTAGACTTGCATGTGTCATGAGTGGACTCATCACCATTGTAATTCCAAGTTTTCGATAGAGGGGATGACAAGTTTCCTTTTGCTTTATATATATATATATATATATATATATATATATATATATATAACAAATAGTTTTCAGGTCTATGTTGCTGCACTGCCAATAGGATAAAAACAATTCTAAACATAACAAAAATCAATGAAATAATCGTTAAAAAAATTTTAAGAATGAAATTAGAAAATAAATTAAATTAAAAGAAAAAATCTCCTAACTTGACTTCTTATCTAATTCAGGTTTAAAATTAAACTTGTAGGATTTGTTTCGATATGATCCAGTCGACTTGATTGGTCCAAAAATAACCTGGATGATCGTTGAAAAAAAATCTAAGGACAAAATTGAAAAAAAAGATAAAATTTAAAGAGAAAAACCTCTTAATTTGAATCCTTTCTTAGCTCAGATTTAAAATTAAACATGTAAGATTTTTTCTGATTTGACTTAGTCGGTTTAAAGACAACCCAAATAACTAGTAAAAAAAAATATAGATGAAAGTAAGAAAAATAGGACAAATATAAAATCTAAATTGTAAAAAAAATAAGATAAAACTTGATTTTTTTTATCATGTTAGACATTTCAGTCATTTGTGTTTTTAATTTGGTAATTTCATTATAATTTCAAAATAAATCTCAGCTAAGGAATCAATTGCGAGGAAAAAAAAGTTTGAAAATGAAGAAAAGAAAAGGCGGGGGGGTCACATGATTCATTGTTGATATTAACAGTGAATTAGCTGTAGCTGACACTCCAACTTTTTAGATTTATTAAGTAATTTTATTATGGGTTTTTTTTGTTTGAAGTTGCTTGTCTTAATTTGCTGGGAAGGGCAAGCCACATCACCAAGAACCGATGCCGGAAAAATATTGATGACTTTTATTCTTCCGTGGTTCCTTTAACAAAAATAATATTTTTAAATGTTGGCTCTGAAGAAAAAAATAGGATAATCAACATTATTGAATGATTACGTTAATTTTGTCAATAAATATTCAGGTTTTGTCATTAATCCATCTACTCCATTATTAATTTTTAATTAATCACGTTATAGTTGGCACTCTAGAATTTATTCAATTAATGTGGGTATGATTGTTTTTTTAAATATTTTTTATTTAAAAATATATTAAAATAATATTTTTTTTATTTTTAAAAAATTATTTTTGATATCAGTACATAAAAATAATCTAAAAACATAAAAATATTAATTTGAATTAAAAAAATAAAATTTAATTTAATTTTTTTAAAAAATACTTTTAAAACACAAAAAAAACAGAAATCAATCTGTTAATCTGTTAACTACTTAATAAAAAAGGGTCGCTCAGATTTTGGGGAATTAAATGGAAAATAATTCTAAATCTCAAGGATCACTAAAATTAATAATGACCCCGAATTTGAAATTAACAAATATTCTCAATTTCAAAGAGTAAATTTAACGAGCAATTAACTAAAAAATCAAAAGGATAAATGATTAAACATTAAGACCTACAAACCTCAGGGATAAATTGCATTTAATTAAAAGAAAAAAGAAAAGCACGTAATTCTTCCTCCTTTTTTATGATTGGAGTGGGCATCGAGCATTTCATGTGAAGGTTCTCTTGTTCAATTTTGGCTATGGAAACTGTGGACCCTACTTAGCTAATAATTAATAATATGATTGTTGTTATTTTTTAAAGTAATTTTTTATTTTGAAAAAATATTAAAATTATATTTTTTAAAAAATTATTTTTGACATTAATATATTAAAATAATCTGAAAATATCAAAATAATATTAATTTAAAATAAAAAATAAAGATAAAAATAAAATTTAATTTTTTTCAAAAATACTTTTAAAATATAAAAATAAATAAGATTTTAATTAGGCTTATATCTTTATCATGTACGATGGCAGGGCGGCATTGCATTATTTTTTTTTTCAACCCTTCATCATTCATTCCATGTGGAGGCAAAACAGACACTATTTTTAGTGTATAGTTTTTGGGTTCAAATAAATGTGGAGACAATTAGGCAATGTGCTGATGTTTTTCTCCTCCTCCGTCAGATCCTACTGCTCCCATCGAAATCATATCA
>Ga0325414_1009347_pt1 | contig 10335 bp, 8 predicted proteins | sample PopdelMetagenome_8_FD_206183 | JGI IMG/M metagenome (GOLD analysis project Ga0325414, IMG submission 206183) | Populus deltoides microbial communities from Bellville, Georgia, United States - Leaf-PdKOR-R3 | ecosystem: Host-associated > Plants > Phyllosphere > Phylloplane/Leaf | place: USA...
CATCTACTACCAAAGAGATTGTTTGGTTACGTTGGTTACTTGTTGATATGGGAATTTCCTTTTCTCATCCTACTCCTATGTATTGTGACAACCAGAGTTCTATTCAGATTGCTCATAACTCGGTTTTTCATGAGCGCACTAAGCACATTGAGATCGATTGTCATCTTACTCGTCATCATCTCAAACATGGCACCATTGCTTTGCCTTTTGTTCCTTCTTCCTTGCAGATTGCAGATTTCTTTACCAAGGCGCATTCCATCTCTCGTTTTCGTTTTCTGGTTGGCAAACTCTCGATGCTTGTAGCTGCCGCATCGTGAGTTTGAGGGGAGATGTTAAATAATATTTATGTAGTCTTATTTATTAAGGGTACAATAGTACTTTCAGTTTGACCTATATATACTTTATTTGTATTTAGGTTAACTCAATGCATTCATAATAAACAGATTATTCAGAATCGTAGCCTCCTTTTTGTATTTGATCTCAATTGCTTTAACAGTAATGACAGAGTGCTCTAGTTATTCATGAAATATATGTTACACAAGCAGAAAACAAGGTACTGAATTCTCTGAAGAACAAATGCACTAACTGGAATCCTTTGACTTGCAACAAATCCAAGCAACATTCAATAGAAAAATGTACCTTATTTTGTATTTTACAAATACAAGTAAATGACAGAGCAGAGTACCCCCTTGTGGGACGGATTCTTGGTGCTTTGGATAAAGAGCATCCTTTCAATGGTTTCGGACCTGAAATGTTGCAAGAGAACTTAAAATTTATTGATTATTCAATGATTAAGTGTGTTTTGGAATAGAAAATTTACACGAATTAAGACCTGGAAGAGGTGTGCCTATGAAGTTGAAGAGCTGCTAGCAGGTGTCACGTCTCTGCTGCAATGTTGATGATCCAACATAAATATACGGTGTGTGAGATATTTTTTGCCAATCCACTCCGTTCCCTCTCTGACATCGTTTTTCGAGTTCAGGACAGATGTTTTGGCAATCTGAGATTGTCAAAGATCGAAGTGAAACCAGGTTCTCCACCCATGCTGGTAATTCCATGACTTCTGGACAGTCGTGAAATTCCAGGTTTTGCAATGTTGTAATAAATTGTAGTTCCTCAGGCAGAGATGCCAGCCCTGTGCAGCTTAAAATGCTTAGACTTTTAAGTGCAGAGAGATGTTGCAAGCCAATTGGCAAAGACACCAGATTTGAACAATACATAATAGTTAGGCGTTCAAGGGCTGTGGCATGTTGCATCCGACTCGGCAGAGAAGTTAAGCTGTGACAATTCTCAATGGAGAGTGATCGCAGCGAACTCAATCCTTCTAGGCTTTGCTCTGGCAGGGAGACTAAATTAGGACACTCAATAATCTCCAAGGACTCCAGAGAAGTCAGATTTGTCAAACCATGTGGCAAAGAGTGTAGCTCCTGAAACCAGCCTATTTTTAGAAACTTCAAGTTCTGGAGTTGCCCAACATTTGCAGGCAATGAACGAAGTTTGGGACAGGAGGAAATTGTCAAAGACGAGAGAAGCAAGTTGTTTTCTATGAGTGCTTTTGGTATATAGAGTAACTCCGGAGAATTGCCAATAATGAGAGTGGAGATTGATCGTAGCTGTGCTACTGACCGTAGCATCACTGGGTGGCAGTTTCTGATCTCTACATGTTGAAGAGATCCATGGCATGGTGATCAAAACTGGGCAGTTGATGATAGTTAATTTGTTCAAGCAAGTGAATGCTTCCACCGGATTGGTGCTCCAGGTTTCCAACTTGGGAAAATCTTTGAGAGAGAACTCGGTCAATGATGAAAAAGCTCTCATGCCACCAAAGAACTCATTGCCGATGTTCACTACAGAATCCATTCCTTGGATACGGAGAACTTTCAGCAGCGGCAATTCCCCAAGCGTGGGGAGGCTTTCACTATTTGTGCAGTTGGCTAACTCAAGTTGTATCAGATTGCAGAGGGCGGCTGCGTTCATCCAATTTGGAAACTCAGTTCCTGGATAGCCATTCACAAACAACTTCTTTATCCTGGAGTTTGGCTTCAATGTTGAATCAAGTAAAATCCTTGCAGTTTCAACACTATGATGTCCAGTTTGGCTTCTTGGTCCCCTCATGCTAACACTCAGCTTATGTTCATCAGCATCTCCCCATGACAATCCCAACGAGTTAAGTTGCATATTTTCCAAACAATAGTCACGTCTATTCCCAGGATGATCTTCTGAAATTAAACATGTTCTTGCAACATGGCGACGTTCTACATTCTCGAGGTGTTTAATTTTCAGTTCACCTGGAAGATTTTGTAGCTCTAGTAACTGCAATATGCCTTCCTCCCATGTTTTGCCAGCTATAAATATAGGCATGCTCTGAAGATTTCTCAATCTCCCAATAAAACCTGGCAAGCGAGCAAGTCTTGCACAGTTTTTTATCTTCAGATGTCTCAGGCTGGTCATTATTCTCGTCTTTTTGGGTAACTTTTGAAGATTATAGCAACTTGATAAATCTAGTGTCTGCAATTGAAGGTTACAAATAGATGCTGGTAATTTTTCAATTGGAGTGTTGGAGAGATCAAGATATCTCGGGTATGTCAAGTCACCAACAGATTTGTGCAAATGTTTTATGCCAAACCCACTCAAATTCAAAATTCTGAGGTACTTGAAGCTTGAAATTAAATTCCTGATGGCTTTCTCCGATGCATCTCCTAGAGACAACAAATTGTGGGTACGCAATCCCTTTGCTCTGTACAAGGCTTTATGAATCAGGCCGGACGAAGAATTGCAATCAACCACAGCATGTCTAGTTGTTGTGAAGAAATCACACACTTTTGGCAAGGAGTGGCTCTGTTCCAAGGTCCCTTGTTGTTCAGTCTTCCCTGCAGCGAGGAATTCATTACCAGCAACTGATATAGCAAGATCATGCATTTTAATCCTTGTCGTGCTGCTGTCACCACATCCACTCACCACTTCCAAAAAAGACATCCTTAGCAGATCATTGAGATAGTCGGAGCCGATGTCTTCAGGTTTGGACACCCGATCATGAGCAGAACGTTGAGCTAAACCCCCGGCAATCCATTGATGGATCAACTTTTCCTTGCATATTTCAAATTTCTTCGGAAAAACCGCACAAAAAGCAAAGCATCTCTTTAAATGTGATGGCAGATGATCGAAACTCAACTTTAGGACCAGTAGTATTTTATTCTCCCCTCCATCATTATTCCATAATTCGCTCCCTTGCACCCTCAACCACTCACTTTCTTTGCGTTTGAACCGCATTAAGATTCCAAGAACTTTGGCTGCCAAAGGCACTCCTTTGCACTTGTCAATGATCTGTTTTCCAACAGGTAGTAAGTTTGGAAAACCATTTTCATTTCCATCAGGAAAGGCTCGCTGCTTGAACAAGGTCCAACAATCATCCTCGACAGGGCTTCCAAATGGTAAGCAGGGCTACTGCCCATTATGGATGCAACTTTCTGGCTCCGGTTGGTGACAATAGCTTTGTTTCCATTTGTACCATCCCCTAGCAGATTCCTTACTTTATCCCATTCATCTGGATCCTCATTCCAAACATCATCCAACACAAGGAGATATCTTTTTCCGTACAATGCTGTCCTCAATTGTGACTGCAGTAAACCCATCTGGGACATCGAATAATACTTGCCCTTCACAGCATAATCCAACATTTCACTCATAATCTTCCTAGGATTGAAATCATCATATAGCGAGATCCAAATCTTCAAATAAAAATGTTTCTTCACTCTCTCATCATTGTAGGCAATTGAGCAACGGTTGTTTTTCCAATACCTCCAATCCCAATTATTGAAATCACCCTGACATCAGTATTAGATCCCAGTAACATTTTCACAACCTTTTCGACATCCTCTTTTCTACCACAAACTTCAGACTCAACTATGTGAGCTCCAGTTTCTCTCCCTTCTCTATTACCGGTCTGTGGTAGTCTCGACATGAGAACTTCCTTAAGTTGGAACTCACCCATCTCCTTCGATATATCATCCAATCTCTCCCTAATATCTCTCAGCTGGCGCAAGATTATGAAATGATTTGGAATTGATTCAACAATATGAGAAGCCAACCGTACCTTTCTATTCATCAGCTCACCAAATTCCTCTGCCAGAAGCTTTCCTTTTCCGAGTATTCCCATGTCGTAACTCGGAGAATATGTGAAGCGGTCACTTTCGAGCACAAAACTCGAGCATGGATCATGTCCAATAAATCTTCTGCATCAGAGGCCACATCTTTAAGTTTTTGCAGCCATATCTTGATCTTCTTATCTCCATGTTGTCTCTCCTCTGCATCTTCGATCACAGCTTGAATTATAGGAAGCCTATCATGGATACTCTCCTCGAGTCGTTGACTTTCTGGTGATCACAAGAGCCAACTTATCAAACACAACTTGTAAAAGGGGAGATACTACTAAAGCATCCATGATGATCTTCTAGCAAGCTGCAAGCAGACACAAAATGAATGGTGAATTGAGCAAATAACATGGAAAGGATTTTTGTTTTCCCTTATTTCTCTCTCTTTTCTTTTCAGCTTCCTTCTTGCAAGTTGCCTCTCTGCTTCTGCCTGGAACCGACAGTGGACCCGAAAATTCATCACTAGTAGTATTTTTCTAAATTTATTATATTTGTTACAATTTGAACAAAAATCGGTTTAATAAATTAATTTTCCAATTAACCTGAAAGAATTCCCTTTCTTTTTAAGAATAAAAGCATGAGAACCTATTTTCTTCTTCTCAAATAAGAAAACATATTTTATATAGATCCAAAATATAGTTAAAACATTGTACTAAAACCATGTGATTACTCTTTAATTTAAAATTTAATTTGGATTGAGTTTTATTTGGATTTATATTTTTTTAAAATAAAAAAAAAATTATTTTATTTAAAAAAACATGAAATGATATTATTTTAATAAAAAAATAAATTAATTCATCTATCTGTAAATTGATTCGACTAACTTCCCATCCGAGTCTTGAGAGAATTCTTATAACTATGCCCAAAAGTATATTAGCATAGCTCAATATGAGAATAGTTGAAAAGGGACAGAGAAAAACACTTCGAGTCCAAAATAAGAACGTATAAGGTAAAGGTACAAAGCTATGGCATAACTCAAAAAAATTATTATTATTGTACTGTTAAAGATTCACTTAGTAATCAAAGGGGTCAATTGGACCTTAACCAAATCAAGCCTTGCACTTGCAGAGCTTACACAGCCTAGCAGATCACAGAGGCCAAAATCAAGCCTTCCCATGGTAAAATTTGAGGGTGACCAAAAACAGAGTGCTGGGTTTGTAGCTTTAGTTATTTCGGTATATATATCTAATGGTCTGATTAATCACTTGCTAAATCCTTTGAGTGGTCCAGTCGAAATAGTTACATTGCCGGCAGAAATTGCTGGGTTTCTTGAAAAAACTTCCACACTTTTCACTACTTTGTGACCTTCCTTTTAATGAAATCTTTCGAGGCCTTATAGACTTGATTTTGATATTTGTTTTGCTTAAAGATATCCATATACACAAGAGCTCGGAAATTTTGTGATATTGATATTTGACCTCATTTGATTTTAAAAAATGACTTCGATCACTTAATTTTCTTGATAGAATTGATCTTATTCTTTGAAGACATAAAAATATTTGTACTCGGTATCATATATGGCATCATAACAACCTTTTAAAAATTAAGAATTTTTTTTTTAAAAAAAGAACATATTTCTAGCATCTTGTTTTTTAATGGAAAAAATCTTATTTAAGGAGTCGTTACCTAATATTATGGTTACTAGAAATCCTAACTAGTCAACATAAATTCTATGTCATGGGACTGATTATGGAAAAGGAAAGATATTATCACCACCTAAGCATTCTATCTGAGGGAAGCTGTATTGTTAATTTTGTCTTAAATTGCTAAGGGTTTGTTGGTTTACGCTACCAATAATTTGTTTATAATATTCTTAACTCTGAAGTTAGTGAATATTCAATTACAGATATTTTCAACTCTGACATAGGTAAATATTACGTAGTAAAAAAAACATATGGTATTCCTGGCTCTGGCGTCAGTGAATAAATCAGTAAAATAAATTTAAATCAATGCATAAATATTTGTTTATTTTTTTAAGAAAAAAAATTGTATTGTATACTGAATTTGCATTTCACAGTAAAAATTCACAAATCAATTATACAGTGAAATATCTAAAAAAAACATAAGAAATCTATAAATAAATTTTAAAAAATTTGTTTAGCTAGATATCAAAATCAAAAGAGGTGGAATAAAAGAAATAAGACATAAGGATGTTTTATCAAATACACCCTTGTCACGTCATGGAGTCTCAAAATCTCCATTCGTCCGACAAGGTATCGAAAACCTTGGATACATGGTCAATGGGGGATTTATGGTCGTGAGAAAAAGCTTAGGCAAGGAGATAGAGTGAAGTTAACTATGGCTATGCAAGAGAATGGAGTAAGAAACTATCAAATTAAAGCTGAAAGAAACATAGCAATGGGCATGTGGGTTCCAATTAAAGAGTGGCATGCTAGAAATGGAAATTAATATTTTTTTTAATGTGTGCTGTGTGTCTAGATATTGTGCGGAAGGTAATTGTCCCTTTGAGAATTGTTGCCTCTACCTGCTTTGATGTTCAATCCTTCTTGTTATTTTGGTATTTAATTTGCTTATATACTCTGTGCCTTGTGTCCCTTGGAGATGTTTGCACCATTGTCTTGGATTATAATGTGTGATGACTAGTTCCGTACACCGGGGCTTGTTCTTCTTCATGTGTAGCATAGGTATACCAGCATTGTACGTTGGTTCCTGTGTCTTTATTTCTTTTTATTATTATTATTATTATTCATAAAGAAATGGGCTTGTTAACTTTACTAAAGAAAGGGCTCGTTAGTGTGAGGGACTTGGACCTGCCAACATTGCTCCACTAATCACTACTTCCTGTACTTAAAGCAATATATAATTTCTTTATATTTAAATTAACATAATTGTTTTTAGAATAAAATGATCATACGTACAATATAAATAAAACCCAAATCTTCTCATCTGAAAAATACTTATGAGAGTTATATTGCTTTTAATAAATAATTGAGAGACAAACAATATAAAAAATGGACATCTCAAAATCACCATATCCACCCTCTTCTGGTGCATTGTCCTAATTGATTCCTCAACCAATTTCCAGAGCCAGATACTGCATCCCTAGCTTAGACGTTTTAAAGTGTTTGTCTTTACAGCAGACCCCATTTTAAGAAAAAATAACATGTTTTGAAAAGAAAAAACTTTGATTAACCCATCGACTTGTCGACTTAATGATTGACCTACTCATTAAACGGGTCTTGTAACTATTATGATTAATACAGGTATTTAGCCGGGTATTTGGTTGTCTGCTATTTCTTTTGATCTCTGTATGCTGTGAAAAAACATAAATCTTTGTTCCTTTGACAAAAACAAGTGTAGGAAGCTCCTGGTACAAGTGATAAACACTCTAGTCTAGACTACAATGCTCAGCTAAGACAGCGAACTGATTCTATATATATATAGATGCTGGATTTTCCTAAAATCCTATAACTCTTATTGGACATTGCACTTAAAATAATTGGAAAAATATTATTTTAAGTTAAGTGCAATGTCCAATAAGAGTTATAGGATTTTAGGAAAATCCAGCATCTATATATATATATATATATATATATACACATACTTATTTAGTTATTTCCAGACTTCTTTACATGTGAACAATATATCAACAGAAAGAATAAAGTTTGACTGTTCTTGAATAAGAAACAAAGTTGAAGTACTGAAGCATGTTTGATCCGCCATCTTCTAAGATTCTTAATTAGCCGACATTAGATATTAGAATTGTCATAACCTAATTTTTTACTCCTTTTATTTTATTAAAAAAAAGATATGAAATAATAAAAATGAGGAATAAATTGAAATTTGGGCCAATACAACATAATTTAAAAGTTTGGGCACTTAATTGGACTTGGAATTATTTAATTAATGGAATCAGGGACCTAATTGATAAATTTCAAAAGTTCAGGGACCAAAGTGAAAAATAGTCATTCCCAAGGACACAAACGGCGCCGTTTTGAAGAGCTGTTCACTATCCCTTTGATTTCGCGTGGAGAAAGCCTATTCAACAGGGAAAACTGCAGCAATTTGATCCATTCATGGACCACATCTTTTGCCCACGATCCCGATCGTGGATTGATTAACAGTCCTGTAAATGCAGGACTGTAACAGGGACTGGTTTTGGCAAGCTCTCTGGCTCTATAAAAGGCAGAGCAGAGGCAACGGAAAAAAAAGAAGAACGAAACAGGGGAGAGCCGGAGAAAAAACGGAGAGGCAGAGCACGAATCGAAACAAAAAAAAACACAGGGACGATGAGCGGAAGACCAGAACGAACACAGAGGAACAAATACACAGACGAAGAACGAGAGTCATGGAGGACGAACTGAGAAGAGGAACTTGGGCAAACAGAGAAAAAAAAAACAGAGCACGAAGAAAACAAATCCATAATTTTACAGAGAGAGAACCTAGAGAGAAAAGAAACCAAGACCAGGAGAGAAAGCAAAGGAGGACAGAAGGGAAGAACGAGGCGTTGCCTAACCAGTGCACTAATCACCCCGAACTTCGTCTTCGTCGTCAAGCACACCAGACCAGGTAAGTTCATCCTTTCCCATTCTGCAATTTAATTCATTAGACATTGTAGCTTTGAATGAAGGTTGTAAATTCTGTTTTGGTAGGTGTTTTATTTTTTTAATTGAAATGGAATATTTTAGTTTTAAAGTGTTTCTGCGTGCCGTTTCGGGGTTGTACTGTTCATATATATATATATATTCAACAAATATAATTCAAATTCAAGATAAATTAATTATAAATTATGCAATACAAACACAATATCAAACAAATATAATTTCAAAATTTAAAATATTTCTAAATAGTTAAGATTAAATAGATCTTTAACTTAAAGTAATTCAACTTAAACAAAATATCAAAATATTATGAAAGTAAAATGTTTTAATACAAATATTTTAAATATAAAGTTAGGTCAATGTTATCAAGGCTATTGGAATCTAAAACATCTCTTGTTTTGCTCAAATTCCTACAAAGTATAAACATGAAAAAAACAACATGAATATAAACCATATATATAATGATTAATCTAATTTTAAAAAATTAATATCATTGTTAATGCAAATAGTAATAATAATTTTCAATATTATTATTAATATCATTGTTATTGAAAATAGTAATGAAAAATAGCTTTTTATAATTGGATGGTTTAATTAATTAAATTGAACAAGGTTCAATTTGATTCAATGACTTTTTAAGAGCAGAACGAAACATGTGGAATGAAACCGGAACGTTCCGGGTGGAATTTAGCCGAAAAATCCGAAACGGACCAAGATTTAAAATGAGATGAACTTTGTTCCGTTTTGTTCTGTTTTTTGAATTGGTATGGAATGTTTCGGCCATTCCGGGCAAAACAGAATGGAATTGACAACCTTGCTTTGAATTATTATTAACCCTTTTACTGTACCGCATGCGTCATGCGTGCTGTTGTTTTGCCCAGCCAGGCCACTAGCTTGGGCCAGTGACTGGGCCGGGCTAGCTAGGTCTACCCAGCTTATATGGGCTGAGCTAGGCCCAGCCCCCAAAAAATAAAAATAATAAAATAATAAATATGTGTATGCATAAATAAAAAAAATAATATAGATTTATTGGTTTATTCACTGACGCTAGAGTCATGAATAAAAATATTGATTTAAATTTATTTTATTTTATTTAGCTACATAAAAAAATATGTGTATGCAAAAAAATAAATTTTATTTTTGTTTTTATTCACTATTTCTAGAGTCAAAAATAAAAATACGGATTTAAATTTATTTTAATTTATAACTATGTAATATTTATCAATGCTAGAGTTAGAAGTATCCGTAGTTGAATATTCTCTGGCGCCAGAGTTATAAATATTATAAGCAAATCATCATAGCATAAATTAACAAATATTTAGCAAATTAAGATAAAACCAGCGATGCAGTCTGCTTCAGGCAGAACGTTTAAGGAGTTATAATATCTTTCTTTTTACGTAACCAGTCCCGAACCATAGAATCTCTGTTGACCAGTTAGGGTTCCTAGTGACCATAATATTAGGTGGCGACTCCTTAAACAAAATCGTTCCCCATCAAAGAATAGAATGCCAGAAATCTATTCTTTTCATGAAATTAGAAAATTTTTAAGGCCGCCGCGATGTCGGGTGTGACAAGGACTATTGCTAACCAACAATTAACATTAGATTAAATCTTGATCATTG
>Ga0325414_1009350_pt1 | contig 10334 bp, 9 predicted proteins | sample PopdelMetagenome_8_FD_206183 | JGI IMG/M metagenome (GOLD analysis project Ga0325414, IMG submission 206183) | Populus deltoides microbial communities from Bellville, Georgia, United States - Leaf-PdKOR-R3 | ecosystem: Host-associated > Plants > Phyllosphere > Phylloplane/Leaf | place: USA...
TATAAATAAACTTAATTTCATTGAAATAAAAATCAAGACATAAAATAGTTAGTATTTAGGATATATATAAAATAGTTAGTAGTTTCACGATCAACCCAACCCCAGTGTCGCTGCTAGTTATGAAACTGAAAATGTTATCCTGCCTTAGCAGAAAAAAAAATGTTTAAGTATATGATAAATATTGTTTTTAAAATATATTTTTTTGTTTGAAAATATATTAAAATAAATTTTTTTATTTTTTAAAATTTATTTTTTATATCAATATATTAAAATAATTTAAAAATATTTAAAAATTTAATTTTAAAAAATAATTTCAAGTTTCAATAAAAAAAGCTCAATTTCAAAATCAACAGCACAAAATAGTTGTGTGTGTGTGTATTTATATTAATGGAATCTGAATTTCTATCGTTGAAAACTTCAAACCTTATTGAATTTTGAATTTTTTGATTGAAAAACTTGGTCCCTCTTTCACCATTAGAGGTTGGGAACTATGAATCTCACCTTGAAATGTCGAAAACAACAAAAAGAGATTAGATATAATTGTTGCCTTGCGCGTTGAATTCTAACTTCATCGTTAGAGCTATTATGGGTTAGGATAGAGATGTTTAAAACCCGAGAGTTGATCGATTCAAGATTGAAATTGGGATGAGTTGAAAAAAAAATAGAGAAAGAAAAAATTCAATGTGACCCAGCAAGTTGACCCGACAACCCGGTAAGACCCGGTCAAAGACTCGGTTGCAACCCATTGACTTTCGTTTTGATTTTTTTAAAAAAATTAACCCGGACGACCCAGTCAAAACCCAAAACTCGGGTCTTGGACCGGGTCGGATCTAAAAACCATGGATGCACGGCTTAAATATTTTTTAATTTAATGAAAAAATTGTAATATTTAACCTATAAAATTGTATATAGTTATGAATAATATTTTCCGATGACATTATTGATGTTATGATATATTTATTTACCTGATTACCGACAAGTAACAATTATGGTTTCAAAAGACTTCACAAAAAGCTTTGAGTTCTGAGATGCGAAAATTGCAAGATCCACTCTGTGCCTGAGGAAGCCCTTTGAAATCATTCGGGGTTTGTGCTAGACGAAGCACTTGTCTAGGACAGGAGAGTTTAGTTGCGGTAATAATTATTTTTTAAAATATTTTTTTATTTAAAAATATACCCAACCTTGGATCCCGGACAGGTACATTTTTTAAGCTTTCATTTTCTCGTGCAATTACCTTAATTCAGTTTTGTCTAACAACCAGGTTGGTGAATCTATGGAAAATAAGCAATTACAGGTGGTCATGTGATGTGCTAGATGATAAGCATAGTTTCTATTTATTTTAAATAAAATTTAAAAAATAATAAAGGTAATAGCATAATAATGAATTTTATAGCACTCATGTTGTAATTACCAAATAGTCAAGCATTTCATTCATATTCAAACACTAAATATCAACAAGTAAACTCTCTCCCAAAACCGAGTATTGCTTTAGCTTATTTAATTATATCCCATTAGTATTTAATTAAAATATAATTAAATGAAAGCGGAATTTGAGTAAAAAACTTTGGTAAATTTTTAGCATATTTTTTCATGGCCTAGTGCAGTGCCACGAACAACAAACTAGTTTAACATGACAATGTGCCGTGATTAGATTGAAAGACAAGCCTTCGAATGAAAGAATTTGTTGCTCGATTTGTGTTGTCTCCTTCCTTTTCACAGACCTCACCTCATCTTTGTTCAAAACTAGAGCTATCTCAAACTTTTCCAGAGCATTATATCTGGTCATGCATAAGATCCAAGATATACTTTGCTCGCAAACAGTAGATAAGCCTCGCTGTGGATGGTCAAATGGGCTTCGTGAATGATGGCTTAAGTGGAGCACAAGTTTGAGGCCTAGACTGCTGTGCTAAATCTAATCTGGTAAGAAGATAACTCACTTTGTCATCAAGATCTAGGCCTTGTTCGGACTTTAACTGAGAGAGTATCCACTAGGCAAGATTGGATTGCAGGAGAAAAGTAGAGTCAAAGCAAGTATTTGCCAATTTGGATCCTCGGTGTGTTGGGTATCCAAGCAGTCTTTGGCACCATCTTCATACATATCCCTTGCGTCCTTCAACTATGAACACATCAAATGTAAGTCTACAGGACCAGTCTTTATAGATGCCAATCTTCGAGGACACAGACAGAGATCCGAGCACTTGGTTAATGTAGTAGCTGCGTGTTGCATAATTAAAGTATTTGGGAGCTTGAAGAGCAAGAAAAAACTTTTGCAGAAGCTGGACCACTGGCTGAGTATATTGAGACTTGAAGTGCACTAGAACGGTTTTTCTTTCATTGTTGAAGTAAAAGCGGGAATTCAACTAGCAGACGAAAACAAAATTTACATGACAACAGCTCCCAATACCATAATTTTGAATACATCCATTATTCACGTACGAAAGAACAGAAGAAGAAGAAAGAAAAGCAAAACTAAAGATCTGGAAGGACAAAACCCCTACTTGTCTTCCAAAAACACTCATGCCTATTAACAGAAAAACTAAATCATATAGGAAAAATACTCACAAAACACCACAAATTACTATAGTGTTTTCCCACAATTGATTATGCTGACAACATTGTTTCTTCCCCTACTAAATATGTTTCCCCCCCGTTTAAATGACTAAGGGGTTGATCCTGCACCCAATATAAAAATATGGAGCATATAAAACAAGCATGAAAGAGTAATATATATTTTTTAATTTTTAACTTTCTATTTAGCACACCTTGCTCTCACAATTGTCCAATTTTATCTTCTTCCCTAATAAAGTTCTAGGCTTATGACATAAAATAAATATTTTGACCATTTTAGGCCCAGAAAAGGCTTCTTCCCCTACGTACTACAACCCTCTTGATTCTCATTTCCATCTCTTCCACATTTTGCACTGGACAATTAGAAGGTCACTATTTTCACACACAAATAACTATTTTGCCTCTCCAAATGACCTTCTTCTGTTCATGCTGTTATATTCAGTTTATGATATAGAAACCCAGTTGAGAAGTTTTTGTGACAAACCTAGTACCTTTCCTCTAAATAAAGCGTTCTCTATTCCACAAAGCGGTCAATTAAAGCTTATATATTGCCTCTTCTTTTAGTTTTCACAATATCTCTCGTGGAATCCTTGGTAAAGTCCTAAAGCTATGAATTTTTATTTATGATGAAATGACCCATGGGGGTTTTGCCATGTTTTATATCATTGGGTGACTTAATTAATTTGTAAGGATGGTAGATGATATTAATCCTTATTATATTTTGATAGATGGTATTGATTTGTAAGGATGGTAGAGTGGAAGAAACAATGAATTTGTTGGAAAAGATGAGAACGAAAGGATGACGACAACCATTTTCAAATCGAAGAAGGACCATGAGCACAGTTAATGAGTCAGATATAAGAAAATACACATAATTAATTGAAGCTAGATCATGTCTTCAACTATATGTTATTTTGCGCTTCTATAAATCCCTTAAAAGATGTCTTGTCTTAAACTAAAAATAACCTCATTCTTTTTTCATGATGTTGGGTTTTATACAAACTAAAGCAGCCTAGCAATGGATATTTGAGAAGGACTTTTATTATTTTGAATAATTGCTTCAGCAATTCCAGCTTCCTTTCATGATTATAGATTATGTGTTTCTCATGTTTTATTTTCTCTTTTTTTTTAAAAAGATTTTTAGTGATTTGGTTTTGTTTCTTGTTCAGTCATGTTTCGTTTTCTTTTTCAAAAAAACAATTTTCCATGATTTGCCCCATTGAAGTTCTAACATTGAGCAATTAGGTCCTTATTCATGGAAAACCTTCTTTTTTTAAATTTTTTTTCCCTAGATCAATTGCAATTGAACCCCTGGATTTTGATGTCATTTACAAAACAGTATTTGATTTCCAATTCAATCAATTTAGTTCTTAATTGGCTCTTCAACTTTTAATTCTTTCAAAATTATCACTGAAAAAATAAATTAAACTCCCTATAGTACCCATGTCTTTTCACTTTAGTCTTCGGACTTTAATATCTTGCAATTTTGCCCCGAATCAGCTCCAAACTTTGGTATTTCTTTAATTAAGCCTATGATTTCATTAATTAAACTAATTTCAAGTTCAATTAAGTCCCTAAACTTATCAATTTTTCAATTAAGCTCCTGATTTCATTAATTATACTAATTCAAATTTTAATTACGTCCCCAAACTTCTCAATTCTTTTAATTTCTACCAAAATTGATTCTCATATTTATAATTTCATCCATATTAGTCCTCAAACTTTCAATTTATGTTGTCTTGACCTAAATTTCAATTTATTTTTCATTCATTTATTTTTTTAATTCAAAAATTGGGTTATGACAACTAGCATTTCGCTTGCTATTCCATCAATTTTATGTTTGATAATCACTCATTTCTTTTCCTTTAACAATTCCCCTCTAAGAACAAACTTGATGAAAAAAAATGCTAGCGACAGTGCACGTGCACTATGCCTAGTAACCTCTACAATTGGTAACATCTCCTCTTGCACAAACTGTGAATCTCCCAACACCATGATTTTCAACAACACCTCTGCCCAATGCTCAACCCCATATCATTAGAAGTGTTAAAACTAACAAAGACATCATTACAAGTGGTCTAGGACATTTAACTTCTTATGTATGCTTGCGTGGGGAGTAGTCATGGATCCATGAGCAGGGCAGATCTATAATAAGGGGAAGGCATGTATATAATGTATTTGGTTTGGAGAGGATTGTTTTGTAAAAAACAACATTTTTCAGTTTTATCCTTGCCATTGATTATCATTTTGAATCATTTATCAATTGTTTTCTTTAAACTCTATTGAAAGCTGGGAAGCATAAATAAGAATACAAGATATGGATATGTTATCATATGATATGAAAGGTTGTACTCCTCCCACCTATAAAAACATGGATATGCATTTTAAAAATAAAATTATGACACAATATGCTTTGGATATGCTAACAAAATTGAAAATTTTTTTTTTAAAAGGACCTAAAAAAAACTAAAGTTAACTCGAGTTAATCATCCAAACCCATGACATAGGTTATGATGTTGGAATCACCTCATAAAAGGCAAACTCTAAAAACCTAGAAAACCAAATTCTCAATCAGCCAAATGTCGAGTTGATCCATTACATTATAATTTCTATGGATGACATGTATCTTCTAAAAAAAGAAACCTAGTTATGCCTCAAGTCAATCACCTAAATAATTTTGGTAAAGATACTTTTTGTTTTTTTTTCATTTGTATTATCAGGTAATTTATTTCTAATCTCCAACAATTTGAGATGATATTGGCTATGGAGAACTCTAATGTTATCAATGGGGAAATCTCCATTAAAATGGGTGACCTTAACAATCCAACAATTTGAGATGATATTGGCCATGGATAAAAACTTTGTTTTATCTTATTCTATTGAATGTTAGCTATGTCTTAACAAAAACAAATCCTAAGAAAAAAAGAATGAAAATATGAATAAAGAAGAGTTAACTCAATAAGAGAGAGAAGTTAAAAAATAAGAGAAGGATAATAATAATAATTGTCACAATTATTTACTAAATTATCTTTCTAATGAGCTTTATGATTATTATGATCAAGATTTTACTTCAATCAAGAAGATTTGGAAGGCACTTCATAAAAAATATGATACCAAAGAAGCTATTTCCAAAAAAGTATACTTGTAGTTGATTTGTAAGTTCTAAATGAATGAAGAAATTAAAGCTCATGGTTGATCAAGCCTATGAATTCCAAATGATTTCTCAAGAGATCTGTAACGAAGGCATCCAAGTAGATGAACAAATGCAAGTTGTAGCCATCATTCTTAAGTTGCCTAAATCTTAGATAGGCTTTGCCAAAGGTATAAGGCATAAGCAAAATAAGCTCTCAATTGAAGCTCTTATTACTCGTCTAAGAGTAGAATAAAAAGTAAGGAACCAAGACAAATTAATTGAACTCAATGGTTCAACTGGTACAAATATAAATTTAATCACTTCTCACAAAAATCCCCCTCACATAGAAAAAACCCATGGAAAGTTTAGGCCAAAGAAAAAATATTTCAAGAAAAAACCTTATGAAAACCATTTTCATTCCAACCAAGCAAGAAATAATGGAACATGTCCAAAAATACCATCAAATAATGGCAACCACAATTATGATAAAAATAATTATGCTTGTTTTATTTGTGATAAACCTGGGTATGGTTCTAGAACTTGTTGTTTCTTAAAACATGGGCTTGTTGCACAAGCTAACATTACTAAAGAGCCACTAGTGCCTATGATTTATGAGATTATTAAATCTTGAAGGTTCAGATGCATGACTGATTGATTCGGGAGCTAATAGATATGTCTCTAATAACAAAACCTTGTTCAATTAAATGAGAAAAAATAAATCCTACTTGGTGATTTACACACTATTGATGTTGTAGGGGGTAGAGATGTTCTTATCAAATTTACATCTGAAAAAGAAATCACTTTTAAGGATGTATTGCATGCTCTTGAAATTCACAATAATTTAGTTTCTGATTTCTTTTGAATAAGGCTGGTTTTAAATAAGTTATTGAGGCTGATCAATATGTATTTTCTAAAAAAAAGACCTATTTGTTGGAAAAGATTATGCATATAATAGAATGTTTAAACTTAATATTGAATTGAATGAAATTGCTATTTTTAGTTACATTGTTTCTTGTGTGAATGTTTGGTATATTAGATAATCTCATATAAATTCTAAATATGTGAGAAACTTAAGTAATCTTGGCTTAATTCTAAAACCTAAAAATGAATTTGAAAAATATAATTTGAATCTTGTAGCATGACTAAAATTTCAAGAAAACCTTTTAAAAGTATTCAGTATAATTTTGAATTATTAGAACTTATACATACTGATATATGTGATTTTAAAGATATTTTAACTCGTGTTGGTAATCATTATTTTACAACTTTCGTTGGTACTTGTTTCAAATATTCATATGTTTTTCTTATGAAACATAAAAGTGAGGCTTTTAAAAAATTTATTATTTTTCTTAAAGAAGTTGAAAATGAAACTAGCAAAAAGATTAAAGGTTTCAAAGTGATAGAGGTATGGAATATGGTTCTATTGACTTTAATAATTTTATTCAATCTCATGATATTGTGTATAAAGTTATAGTTCTATATTCGCCTTCTTCAAAAGGCGCAGTCGGAAGAAAAAATAAGACCTTAATTTATTTGGTAAATCTTATGCTTATAAGTTTTAGTGCTCCTAAAATGTTTTATAGAGAAGCTGTTTTATCCGTAAATTTTATTTTAAATAGAATTCCATTCAAAACTTCTATTTTAACTCTTTATGAATTATGGAGAGGTTATGAACTAAAATTAGATTTTTTTAAAAGTTTATGGTTGTTTATCTTTTGTTAAACTTTATGATCCTAAATGACCAAAACTTGGTAAACTTCTGCTTGTGTTTTTTAGGTTATTCCTTAAATAGTAAAGCTTATAGATTTTTTGATCTTTATAATAAAACTATCATTGAATCTATAGATGCTATTTTTCATGAAAAGAAAAATTCTTTTTAAAATAGAAAATAATGGGGATAAAAGTTTTCAAGAAATTATTAACCAACTTCATGAAGATTTAAAAATGAAAAATTTGGTGATGTTTACTTGATAATGGTTTCAAAACTAATGACAATTGCATATATTATAAATCTTTCAATAATATTTATGTGATTATATACCTATACATAGATGATCTTTTAATTTTTGGTTCTAATAAGGATATTATTGATAGCACTAAATTATTGCTTCAAAATAATTTTGATATGAAGAATTTGAGTGAAGCAAATATGATTATTGGAATGAGAATTACCAGAACTTCTCATGGTATTTTTATTAATCAATCTCATTACATTGAAATTTTCTTGAAAAAAATATAATTTTATAGATTTTAAACATATAGGACTCTATTTGATTGCATTGCACATTTGCTTCCTATAAAAAATTGATAATGATGTTTGCTACCAAAAGAAACATGCTAATATTATTAAAAGTTTTAGGTATGCTATTGGTTGTACAAGGCCTGATATCACTTTTAATGTTGGGGTTCTAACGAGGTTTACTAGCAAACCCAATATTCATTGAAATGATATAACTTGTTTAATGAGATATTTGAAAGGAAAAATGCACTAAGGCATATTATATTAAAAGTATCTCGTTGTCCTTGAAGGGTACAATGATGGTGATTGGAATACCTTATTAGGTGATTCTTTATTTACTACTGGCTATGTTTTCACTTTAGATGGAGGAGCAATATGTTGAAGAAAAAAAACAATCAATCATTTCCAAATCTACCATGGAGGCAGAGTTGATAGCTTTAGTCACGACCAATGATGAAGTGGGTTGGTTACATAATTTTATATATGAAATTTCTAAGTGGAAAAAACCAATACCACCTATCTTAATTCATTGTGAAAGCATTGCTATTATTGGAACAATGCATAATAAATATTACAATGGTTATTCCAGATATATTAAAAGAAAGCATGGTATTGTGAAATCATATATGAAGAATAGTACCATAAATTTTGACTATCTTAGTATAAAGAATTATATTGTTGATCATTTTACAAAAGCTTTGGCCAAAGATTTGATCTAGATAACATCAAGGTGGGCATGTTTTAAGCTCAAAGAAATATAAACTACTTATGAGGATACCCTACCTAGTTGACTATAGATCCCAAGATCTAGGTTCAAATGGAAGAACAAATCATAAAGTAATGGATTAACATGCACTAATCTATTTGTATCCATCCCTATGGTGCAAATGCATATATCACCAAATGAAATAAGATTAAGTTTCTTTAATGAAAATTTTAATATGTTCTATTGGGATGTTAAAGTCATGAGAACATTCTTGATAAACACATTATATGACCATGAAAATAGAACTGTTTCCTTTGAGAATTGAGTGAGTTCTTAAAATTGTTCATGAAAGTCAAGATCAAGCACAAGGTCGCAATGTACTGGCGTTGAAACTCATCACAAAATACATAATTATTGTTTTTTGATGATACAATATTTATCTTCCATAAAAAAAACCTTAGTCCAAGAAAAGGTTCACCGCTGGCTTAATAGTAATATTGTTGAAGTACTAAGTAAGGGTTCAAGCTATTAGCACCTTTATTATATAATACATATGACTATTATTTTTTTAAAAAATAAGTGGGGAATTGTTAGAATATTTTTATAAAAATTCAAAATTTTAAAGAGTTGTTATAAGAAAATAATTACCCTTTTAATTTTTTGCACATACAATACTTTATATGCCTTTTAATTGTCTTTTAATTACAAGCATTTACAGAATATTATATGAGTTTTAATTATAATTTACAAAGCATTAATTATTTTATTTTCATGTTACAAAATGTTATATGCCTTTAATTGCAAGTTATAAAACATTACGCATAACAATCATTTTCTTTTTAAAAATGATCATTAAATCTTTAATCATTAAATCTTTAATAGTTTAGAATTTAAATACTTGTACTCTCTCTTACCTATATATAAATATACAACAACATCTTAAATATCTATTCATTATATTATCTACAGAATCTTTCTCCCAATAAACCAAAGCCATGCAAAACAATTTTATTTTGTTGTTCCATTTGAGTAGGAGTAGGAGTGGTGCTATTCTTTCTAGAGTTTCAGTCTTACAAGTTGTGCAAGCTTGTGAGACAAGAAAAAGCGGGCAAGCTTTTTGTATCTCTAAGATGTCTAGCAACACTTTCATGATTCATTACATTAGAATTTATGTGAATGACGCGTATCATCTCAAGAAAGCAACACTGCTAGATGGACCCTTATTCATATTCATAGCAGTCGTAGTTTCTTCTTCCAACAAAGGAAATCCTTTTGGTTCATTTACCACGCATGTTTCATGACTCGAACCCAGCCCTAGAATTAGAATATGAACTAGCTTCTAACCCAGCATCAGAACCATCACCCGACCCAGATAAGAAGATGATGAACTGGAATTGCAACGAGAGGATCTAGAACCTGAACCTGCTCCAGCACCAGATCCTCATCCACCACCACCCAGCCCATTATACCCAAACCAACTCCCGACCCTCCAAGGTCCATGCCCAAGTCCTTTCTTGCAACCCGGCTTTCACCGACAGCTAAAGATGCAACATGGAGGCCTAGAATTGCTAAACACTTCAAATTGCATATATTTTAGGCCGAGAAACCAAAGGTCCAAAGTAACAAGTACTATGCATGCATGTGTATACTATATACGAGTATTCTTTTAGTTATTAGAGATTACAAGT
>Ga0325414_1009351_pt1 | contig 10334 bp, 5 predicted proteins | sample PopdelMetagenome_8_FD_206183 | JGI IMG/M metagenome (GOLD analysis project Ga0325414, IMG submission 206183) | Populus deltoides microbial communities from Bellville, Georgia, United States - Leaf-PdKOR-R3 | ecosystem: Host-associated > Plants > Phyllosphere > Phylloplane/Leaf | place: USA...
TGCCATCTTTAGTTTGCACTTATGATATGCTCAGTGCTGTCAGCGTCTCATATATTGCCTTTTCCAAATTGACTCACCTTGAAGTGTCTTAAAGAAACAGGAATGATTTATTAGTTTATAGGTATCTGATAGTGGTAAATTCACAGAAACCTTTCAAACACAATTACCCCCTGGAATCTCCTCTCCCCTAGCCTCTCCTAACAAATTCTTTTATGATTGTTGCAAACCAAACCACCATCCACTTTTCATTTGGCTTATGAGTTTGTTTGTGGCAGTTTAAATAATGCGTATGCATCGGTTTCTACAGAGTTCCCTCCCTATCTATTTTGATTTTTCTTACACATGCTACACAGTTAACTCTTTTTGACTTTGTTCCTTCCATGCTTTTACCATCTTATAAAGCCTTACTTATGCAGGATCGATTGGCCCCCTACATTGCCTTGATAACAATCATTTTGTCCAGGAGCACATCTTGCATGTGCGTGGTTTGCACACCAGTGCTTCTATTCTCTGCTTTCGTTTTGAACCCATAGAACACATTCTGTTCTGCTTTGTGCACTGCATTTATTTTCTTTTTTGCAATACCTCTTGCTTAACCAATATTGGTACTGTCTGTTTGCTATTTCATTCACTTTCTCCAATGTCTTTCCTCTAATTGGAATGGCTTTTCAAGGCTGGTTTAGTTGCTGCGATACTTCTACTATGCTTAGTTCTTTTTTTCTTCTTTCTTTTTTTTTACTATCGATTGTTATCCTTTTCATTGCTCAAGATTGTGATTCGCTTACATCCCATGCTTGGACACTTATTGTGATTGCCAATTGCAAAAACAATGTCCACAGCGAAGCCAAATAGTAATATTTGATGTTAGAAGACCAAATTGGTCCAGAAAGAGATACAATAACAAGATTGAAATGGTCTTAAATACCTTCCCATCATGCTCCATTCTTGATAGGATTTCTGGAGCAATATAGGCTGTTGTTCCCACAGTAGACTTGGGTTGGGAATGCAACATATAAGACTGCACAAAAATAGGGTTAACATTGATTATTTGGATTTACAATTAAATGTCTTCTATGTAAGGTGAATTAGTAAGTTCATTGCCTTAGAATAGCCAAAGTCGCATATCTTACGACGACAACGGTAAGCTTCCATGTAAGAGGGTGTTTTCCAACTTAAGATCTCTATGACAAATTTGCTATAGCAAAAGAGAGCGATTGATTAGTTGTTGAAGAGTAAGAGTTGGAATAAAGTCTTTGTGCATAATGGTTAGGTCAATATGTTGTTTTGCAATCATTTTGTTAAATTGATCAAATTTTGGGGCCAAACCACTCATCTTCATTCTGGCTTCAATTATTTCTTGTGGGCTTGTTGAAGATTGAAAAGAAATAGGAAGAAAAAGAAGATGTTAGCCATGGTGGCAAAGGTTTTTTTAGTTCAACGACAAACTTGTAATATTAATGTTGCAAGGGCTCTAGTCATTAAATGGAATATAATGACAATATTGCAAATGATCTAACATTTTTTGTTAACCTTTTTTTTTCTGTACTAGCTTAGATGTAAACTGTTATGATCATATAAACTCTAAGATGTGTATTTTTCAAAAGAACGGAGACAATGAAAAAATGAGAAGTTTTTTGTAATTATCCCATATATATTATACGATTTTGCTCAATTATGTTTTAGATCATTTCTAAGATATAAAGGGACACCACTATTATTTTCTTTTATAAGCCAGAAATTAATTAATTATTTAAGGAAACCACCACCCTTACACAAACTATTAAACCTGCAAAGCAAGGCTCCTAATAATATAAGGAGAGTTGGATGGAAGATTTCACTTTCTCTTGATGAGAGTAGAAAAAGAAAAAGATTGTTTTTGTTTTACAAATTTAATAAGTGGGAATGAAAAACTAAAAAAGATTATGGGATTTAAATTGGCAGTTTTTATTTATTTATTATTATTATTATATGAACTTCGATTATTTAGGGTTTTTAATACTTTAAAAGTTCATTATAATGATTGATACACGAATTACTTATCAATTCAAAAGTTTTTTTTTTATATGAAATTCGATTATTTAGGGTTTTTAATACTTTAAAAGTTTAAAATGGTTGGTGACGGTGGACTGATGGAAGTGATTCTTCCGACCTCTTTTCCCTGTTCTTGCTCTTCTTCTTGTCCTTGTCTGTTATCTTGCAATTGGCTTCCTTAGGACCTGCAAGAACTCAACAAGAAGAGAGAGGAGGTTTGGGAAGTCAAATGTTGATGGTTGATTTAGGAGATGGGATGAATGAGAAGAGAAAAGAAAATCAGCAGCAGATTGTTTTTTAAAAAAATGATATTTACGCTTTTAAACAACACACAACGTTTTATCTTCTCTTTTAGTTACAAGAATTGCCATGCTTGGCTATCTTAGCAATATTAGGGGACTCTGGAAAATAAGGAAGTGCTATTGTTATTTTGCAGCTATAAGTTTGTAATAGAACAGAGAGCATGGGAAAATCACAATGAATGAATATTGAGCTGAATTCATGGAATTCTGCATCTATCTCACTTTTCTTCTTCCATTTTCTCACTAACCTGTAAACACCATGACTGAAACTTGGCTACCAGCCTTTCCATCACTAAGGCACCTCTGGGTGTTATCCAAATTGGTTCCCACTCAATCAGACACGCAACAAGTGGTATGAGAGTTGTCAATCGTCGGACCCAGGACATGCCAATTGATACTAAGCCTTGAGACGTGTTTGGGGAGATTAAGGATCTTCTTCTTGGGATGATGAATCAAAATTGATCTATTTTTTCACAAGTTGGAAGGAGGTCTCTACCCCTACAAGGCTGCTGGGTTGCTGAAAAGGCAACAAAGGGCATCACCTCCAATAGTTCAAGTCTAAACAAGGGATCTCTTTCTCCTAACCCATCTCCATATTCATCTTCCAGTCCACCTCTACTTTCCAGTAAATTTACTAGTCAAAATTCATCTAGCTCTTTTGGATTAAAATTCTGTTCTACAATGGGTTAAAATTTCAGGCCAATCGGAGTTTGGAAAGAGATTATTTTAGAGGGTCGAAGTTACTAGACGAATCTTGTCAAATTTGTCTTTCGTGACCTTTGTGTACTGTTTGGACTATATCTAAAGCTACCTAAGGAATTCTGCTAAGATTCCAATTAGGTTGGAAAATAGACATTCATACTTTTTTGGCGATATATGGTGGGCTTGCTAATTCATCCAAACAAGAAAGAACGACGTGTTTGAATTTTGAAGTTAGAACTGAAATCTGTCAGGAATATGTGAAAATTGAAGAAACATTGTTTCCTTGTGTATTATGGATTCTAGCCAATACAAGAATTCTTTAATGTTCATGGATGCATATGTGATATTTATTGGCATACCTATTCTACAAAGATTCCATGTCAAACAAGGAGACATTTATGGCAACAACTATTATTCATAGTTTGTAAGGATTCCGTATCCATTATTGAATGTATGTTATGGCAAGAGGTTTGAGATTTTTTTGTTGTTCTTTTTCTTATTTTACAAGATTTTCTTATTCAAAGGGAGATTTTAGGGGGTTATTTAAAAGAGTCCATGCTTGAAGAGAAAACAAAGTGGCAACAACCTCTCTAAAATAAGAAAGTAGGAGGCAACAAGTTTTTCTTGTTTTCAAGGACAAATATGGCGGCAACAAGGCTTTATATAAAGCCTTGTTTCATATTTATTTTGTTTTCTTCTCCTCTCACGGCAACAAAAATAATTTATTCTCATGGATTTTATTTTTGTTCGAGCTTTTATTTGGACTATTTAATGGGGTTAGGAGCCTTGTCATTGTTTCTAATGGGCTTAGTTCGTATTGGGCTTGAGTTTGATTAATTAGCTGAGGCCCAAGGCTTGTTCAGGTTTAATTAATAATTAGTTCTCGACTATGACCCAAAGCTTGTTTGGGTCCATACATTCGGGTTTATTAGTATAGGTTTTGAGTAAGTTTTGTAAGTGAATCAATTTAGCCCATAAGGGTAGATCCATTAGAGTTTTTATTTTCAAGAGTATAAATACTCTTTGTAAGAACAAAATATTGAGATTGATAATACTATTACTGCCAAATTTATTCGGCTTGTGTGAGAAAGATTCTCGTGTTTGATTTTCTAACGAACTAAATTGACTTTTTGAAGATTAACTGGCTTTGTGGCATCTTAGACTTCTCGTTTGCGAATTGTTATTTGTAGGGTGGGGGTTGATATTCCAATAATATTGGTGTCTTGGGATAAATTTTCATTGTGTCACTCCTATCAGACCTGTTTCAGCTTTCCAAGATTCGTTGTCAATCTTGTTATGGGTTGCATGACCACGTGATCACGAGGTTCTCATCAACTTCCTTAACCGCTACACCAAAATTATTGTCTGAGATTACAGGGAAGACTATTGAAGCAAAGAGTGGAATGTTAAGCTGCAAGCATAGTGGGAAATTTTAATCTATATATCTTGTTACTAACTATTTTACACTTATTAGCAAGCATAAAGAAGATGAACAGAATGTATGGGAATCAAAGGCCGATAGAGCATTTGCAATCTCTAAGGATACCTGGAATAAGCCTCTGGGACGTGGAACTGAGATTAGATTGCATCTCAAGGTAATCTCAAGGAAGAAGCTGGAGAGTACTTGGAGGAGAGTAAATTGAAAGATTTGGTGAAGAAATATTCTGAATTCATCAACTTCCCAATCTATTTGTGGGCAAGTAAAGAGGTTGACGTGGAGGTTCCTGTAGATGAAGATGAGTCTAGTGATGAAGATGAAACAACTGAAAGCAGCTCTTCTGATGATGAAGGAGAATCTAAGAAAAGTGAAGATGAAGATTTAGAGGTAACCAAAAAAATTAAGGAGACTTCTTATGAGTGGGGGAATTTGAATGATGTTAAGGCTTTATGGTTGAGAAATCCAAAGGAGGTGACAAAAGAGAAGTACACAAAATTCTACCACTCTAGCAAAGGTTTTGGTGAAGAGAAGCCATTGACATGGAGTCACTTCACTGCAGAAAGAGATGTTGAATTCGAGGCTGTTTTGTTTGTTCCACCAAAGGCTCCTCATGATCTATATGAGAGTTATTATAACTCTAATAAAGCCAACCTGAAGTTGTATGTTAGTCGGTTGAGTCTTCATCTCAAATGAATCTGATGAGCTTTTGCCAAAATATTTCAACTTTTTGATGGGTCTTGTTGATTCTGACATTTTACCGCACAATGTTTCACGAGAAATGCCTTAACAACACAACAATTTAAAAACAAGCAAGAAGAAACTTATCAGAAAGGCACTTGATATGATTCGTTAAATATGTGGATGAACTCCTTTTTTGATCTCCTCAGTTTACCCTTGAGGACAAGGGTGTTTTTAAGAAAGGGGAATTGTTGCAGGTTGATTTAGGAGATGGGTTGAATGAGAAGATAAAAGAAGAAGAAGAACAGATTTAAAAAATGACCCGCATCATTTTATGTTCTCTTTTAGTTACAAGAATTGCCACTTGTGGCTATCTTAGCAATATTAGGGGACTCCTGGAAAATAAGAAAGTGCTACTGTTATTTTGCAGCTATAAGTTTGTAACAGAACACAGAGTGAGTATGGAAAAATCACAATGAATGAATGTTGAGCTGAATTCATGGAATTCTGCTTCTATCTCCGTTTTCTTCTATTTTCTCAATAACCTGCAAACACCATGATGGGAACTTGGCTGCTAGCCATTTCCATCACCAAGGCACCTCTGGATGTTATCCACATTGGTTCCCACTTAATCAGACACACAACATCAATGGAAGCAACTGGGCTAGGCTTGTTCCTCATTTCTCTAAGGATGAGTTTGTTGTGTCTCCAACATCACCTTCTTCGTCACTGTTTTTTTGTTAAGGAGTTATGGTCCCAATGCACAACTCTGTTTGTACGTCTCATGCTTCCTCAATCTCATGCTTCCTCAAGGGTTTCCTCAAAGTGTTACCTTTGATTACTTGGATTATTCTCTTCGGCGAGCTGTCCAAGGCATTGCAAGCCAAGTTAGAGGTGTCCTTACCTCCCAGGTATCTATCTATTATCCTTGTCATTCTTCTGCTGCTTCTGCTTGTAGTAATGTGCAGTTTTTTTAGACGGTAAGAGGTATTTTTAAACTAATTTACGTGTCGATTTAAGTCTTCTCTTCTAGCGATCTTGCACCCCTTCATAGGCTTGCTACATTAAGAGGAATTTAATAAATTCCTTTGGTGTTGACTCCAAGGTTTGAACCTTAAAAGTCCATAAAAGGAACATGCCTTCTTTAACTACCAAGACAATCCCTTCAGGTTTTTTTTGGTACCATGTAGTTTGCTTTTGTTGTTTTGATTAATGTTTATTTGTTATTGGTTTGATAGGCGTTGCTCTACGCCGATGGTTTGAGGAAAGGAGTGATTCCAATGGCCGCGGCCATCAAATGGGTGCTAAAGGATGGGATTGGGTATATCTCAATAAAATCATTTTGTCCAAATATGGATATGACATTTTGATGTTCATCCTAAAGGTTGGAGGCTTGGTGGGGACACCAACACCAAACCTACGCCGCAAATTACACGGGTATATGGATGGAGACGACGTAGGATGACCCGGCCTGACATTCTTTGGTTGGGAGACTGATCTCATTTAAGCCCATCTCATTGTTTATTTTATTTATTTGGAATTATTTATGTTAAACAGTTTAATTTGATGGGTTGAGCCCAATAGTGAGATGTTTTAGGGTTTTACTATTTATATGTTTCTCTGTCATTTTGTGAGATGGTTTTGATGATTAATTAAAAATATTTCAGATTTTGCATATCTTCAATCCCCATTCTTCTCTTCCTTTACTTTCAATTCTTAGCTTTTTTCTTTTATGCTTTAAGTCTTTTTGTTCATTGTTCCCTTTGCTTTCAATTCTTAGCTTTTTTCTTTTATGCTTTAAGTCTTTTTGTTCATTGTTCCACATCAAGGCTGTTTGCTGACCTTTTGGAAAATGCTTCCTTTGGTTTGGAAATGTTAACTCCTGCTTTTCCTCATCTTTTTGTTTTCGTTGGTGCCACTGCTGGAGCTGGATGCTTTGCTACTGCTCTTATCCAGGCAATTTCCTACTTCTATCTACTGTTGCATTGCCATATCTATTTCCTAATAACATTTTCTTTGTTTTTTGTTTGGGTGCCAAACTGCTTTTATGATGCTAATACAAATTTTTGTTTATTTAGAGTTGCTTAAAGTTGATGCTCGTAATTTGCAGGCTGCTTCAAGGAGCTGTTTTTATGCTGGTTTTGCTGCTCAGAAACTTTGCTGAGGTAAAATTAAGACTGTCTTTTGGTTTTTTCTTATTCTCAAATAGCAAGTTGCTTTATGGAAGCTTGGAAATGTCTCTTTTCTATCAGCTGGTAAATAGCTGTGTTTGTGCAAGATGTCTTTTCTTTCTGACCTTAGTAATTCCAAAGTCACTTTGATTTGTTCCTGAAAGCAATTATTAACTGTAGGTAATTGCCACCGGTGAAGCTCAGGGAATGGTGAGCAAATTTATTGGTATAATGCTTGGCATAGCGTTGGCTTGCACAGGCTCCTCAACACCCCTTGCCCTTGCTTCTTTTAGTTTGGTGACATCGATCCACATGTTTTGCAATCTGAAATCATATCAATCCATTCAACTAAGGACTATAAATCCCTATCGTGTAAGTAATCAATCTCTTCTCCTTTTCTTTTGTCCCCTAATGGGAGTGCCTGATAATGTCTTTGTAACTTCATCGATTGAAATGAGTTGATACAAAGAGAAGAAATCTTGAAGCCACTTTGAATGCAATATTTTTAGAATTTCCGTTACTATTTATAATCATAATTTAATTATGATGCTGAGGAAATTGATTTGTTTCAGTTCAGTTTGTCGAGGATATAGAACATTGTAAACTGTAGACAGGTATTAGTTGGGTATGTTTTCACTTGCTTTCTCTTTGTTCTTCTCCACAGAACAAGTTGATGAAATAGAACCTTTACTTGCTCACACAACTATCTGCTGCCACTTTCAGTTAGCCTCCATGCAAATCTTCAAAATGGCTGTCTAATCCCATGAACTCACTCTTGATTCTTAAGATTGTTGTCATAATCATCTTCATAGTATTCCAAAGCTATATGACAGAAACCTGTTTTTTTCATTGCTTTAACGGGTTTAGTTTTTAGCCAATATCTCCTCAGTGGCCAAGCACCTCCAGTCAAAGAGGTCAATGATGAAGAACCATTTTTTTCCAGCTGTACCATTTCTTAATATAAACTCTTAAGGGCAATGCGAGTTGCTCTATATTTTTCTCCTCTGTAGTTCATGATTTTCCTGTCCAGGAAAAAGCAAAGTTAGAACATCTTCAGGAGCGAGGTATGCAGCTGCTGATAGTGAGCAGAGGCTGCAACTGGGATCAAAGCTCAGTGATGTTGTAAACAACAAGACCGATGTGCTTGCATTGTTCAATTTGTATAGAGATGAAGGCTACATTTTAACTGAGCACGGGGGATGATTCTGTGTAAGTATACTAGCAGCTTTATTATTAATCTGAAATCCCCTCATCCTGTTCTCTGTTTATCTGTGCGTGTTTGATTTCTTTTCGCCAGCTCTATGATTCAGAGTGTATCTACCCATTTCCATGCCTATTGATTTTCTATTATATATGTGCATGCATGCATGCATGACCAATTCTTGATTGATATCTATTTTCATAAACAACAATCATCATGAAATTACTGGTAGGTTGGTAGCTTTATTTTAAAGGACTGCTGTTTATACTTCCTCATTGTTTTCTTGTGTAAAATGAGATGTCATCCTGCAATTCAAAATCATTTTCTTGTTGCAAAATTCTGTGTTGGGAGGTATCAATTACTTGTATCGGAAGAGTTCTTTTGGTCATTTTAATTCATGCCATCTCTGATGATTGAAGTAGCTAAATTGTAACAAAATATGTAAATAAAGGAATCCAGCAAACAGCCTATGTTTTTTTATTTGTATGGAATTTTTTTCCTAAGTAATGACCAATAGTAATAATCCAGATCCTGAAAAACTCTTTTCATTGTGGAAGAAAAAGAACGAACAAGTTTTTATTTTGACATTTTTTTTTGGCTTTAGTTGAGAAGCAAGTTACTTATGGGAGGAATTGAGCTTATTAATAGTTATTCTGTGCTGTATTTGAATTACTTGCAGCAATCAGGTAGTGCTTAAAGAAGTTCTTCACAACATGACATGCTCAAGTCACTGTTCCAAGTTAATTATTTATACTGGTTGGAGAGAAATGCTGGAATTGAAGCACGAAGTTGCTCGAGCAATCACTGCATGGTCTGAAGTTTCTTAGAGATGATCAAAATCGAGAGGCAAAACATCTGTCTCTAGGTGCACAAAGTTGTTCTTTTTAGGAAATAGTCGTTAGATCTCTTGTTGTTGATATAAATCCGTACTTCTATATAGAAAGGATAAATTATTTTAAAGTTCTTGAGATTTTGAAGAAACTGGACTCTGTAAGACCCAGTGAATTTGATAATATATACACATATTAATAGTGTACATTAGAATGTGAAGTTGAGGATAATCTAAAATGCAAGGCCAAGAGAGAAATATGCCCAGCATAAACACCATCATATGATTAAAAATCCAGCCACTTGGTGTAGTAGACACAAGTCCTCGGAGAGATAACACCATCAGGTGTGCAAAGACTTATCCTTGGACATACTCCACAAGGAATGGAAGCCATTGCCCCAATTATTGCTTTCACGCCGCCTCCGTGGCCCTTGCCGGCGCATTTATAGCAAACATTCCCAACCGGAACAGAACCAAACTCCCCCATCCCATTACTCTTCACTTCCATAACCTCATCATCCAAAACCAAAGCCCTAACAATCTCTTCAACCTGCTGTTTTGTGACCTCAACTGCGAAGGCTCCATTCCCTCTGATCAGCTCCGTCACCTTCTCCACCGTAGCAACCTTCTCCTCAGCTATGTATTTCACACAAAACATCCTCAACGACCTAATGAAGTCCGTATCAAGGCTCCCTGCAACATACCAGGACCCTCCAGTGAGTTCTTTGGAGGGCTGGAACTCTGTAGCCATGTAATGCTTCCTCCCTTTGTTCTGGATGTTGACCACCTCCTTGATCAAGTTCTTGGCGTGCAGGGCCTTGAGAGATTTGTTGACGACGTTGTCAGGGAGGTTGGTTTCTTTCTTCATGTCTCTAGTCCAGATTCCCATATCCTTTTTGCTTCGGATCACGTCATAGAGTTTGCGCTCGTGATCGGTGAGTGACTGAGACGGAGAACTCAACCCTGGCCGCTTCCTCTTGTG
>Ga0325414_1009352_pt1 | contig 10333 bp, 4 predicted proteins | sample PopdelMetagenome_8_FD_206183 | JGI IMG/M metagenome (GOLD analysis project Ga0325414, IMG submission 206183) | Populus deltoides microbial communities from Bellville, Georgia, United States - Leaf-PdKOR-R3 | ecosystem: Host-associated > Plants > Phyllosphere > Phylloplane/Leaf | place: USA...
ATTTTGATGTTATATATAATTTAAATTTAAAATAAATTAATTATAAATTATACAATATAAACACAATGCCACATAAAATATAATTTTAAAATTTAAAATATTTGTAATTAGTCAAGATTAAATAGATCTTTAACTTAAAATAATTCAACTTAAACAAATTATCAAAATATTATAAAAGTAAAATATTTTAACATAAATATTTTAAATATAAAGTTAGGTCAATATTATTAAGGCTAATGAGATCTAAAGCATCTCTTGTTTTGCTCAAATTCCTACAAAGTATAAACATGAAAGGAAACAACATGAATATAAACCATATATATTAATGATAAATCTAATTTTAAAAAATTAATATGATTGTTAATGAAAATAGTAATAATAATTTTCAATATTATTATTAATATCATTGTTATTAAAAATAATAATAATAAATAGTTTTTTATATTTGGATGGTTTAATTAATTAAATCTGGTTCAATTTGATTCAATGACTTTTTAAGAACGGAACAGAATATGTGAAATGAAACCGAAATATTCTAGCTAAAATTTAGCTGTAAAATTCAGAACTGACTGAGATTTAAAATAAAATAAAAATTATTTTATTTTATTTTGATTTTTAAATTAATATAAAATGTTAAGTTATTTCAAGCGAAACGAAATAAAATTTAAAATCTTTTCCAGGCTTGATCTCAGCCTGATTGTAATTTAATTGAATAAATCGGACCGGCTTAAAAATATGGAGATTTTCTCTCTACTGGTTCCCCCGCTCATAGAATGGATCGCTCAAGAAGAGCACTTTTTGGGAAAAGAATGAGCTGAGCACTTTTATACGCATTTACACGCTAGTGAGCCAAAGAGTTGGTTTAGAGAGAAAACCCGCGAACGGGAGTGAGCCAAGTAGGGTAAGATTTTCTCTGCCTCGTTCGGTAAAGGAGCTTTTTATGACTATATACAAGTATATAAATGGATCCGCCTTTTAGAGGTGCGAGAAGGTCGTCCGATTGAATCTTCTTGTTCCTGGATGCTTCATCGGAATCCATCGCTATTCCTTTCCTCCATCGAGAAAGGTTCATTTCGAATCACAAGAGCAATCTCTCTTTTCATAATTCATTTTTCTTTTCGCTATGGTAATGCAATGCAAGAAGTCGGAAATCAAGTTGTTTCTGACGATGAAAAGAGCTATTATGCTATGCATAAAACATAAAATGTATATAATTGTTCTTGGCACTCGGATCTAGGATCAAAACACTCACATCCTCCGGGCTCTCATTCAGATTCAGTCAATTCAAACAAGCTCGGAAGCGGACCTCAAAACCGACCTAAGCTTTGGTAGAGAATTACTTTCCTGACATTCATATTGTACAAGTTCTGTTCCATAAACATAAATGAATACCATCAGACATTACTCCATATATAAAGTACAAGAAACCATCCTTTCAAGAACACAAAATTAAATCATTCCTCACTTTTCGTTGAATTAATCTTATGTTTGTGTGAGTATAAAATGTGGGTAAGCTGCTACTTTTCCTTTTTTTTATTGGAAGGGGCGTTGGACCTTGGGTAAGGCTCTACTCCATTACATCAACTAAATAAACTATAATTGTTAGAACTTGAAACTGCTTCACTGAAATAAATAAATTGTGGGATACATTTAAAAAAAATCCTAAAAAGAATTTGAAATTTCATCCGCCCTCCTTGTAAAATATTATTAATTGTAATAGTATTTTTTTCTGATTTTTTTTTTCAATTTATATTTTTTTTCAATTTCTTTTTCATTTTTAAACTTTAGGTTTATTAGGAATTAAATTTCATAATTCTTTTTAATTTAATTTCTATAATATTATCTCAGTCTTATGACCTAAACTGCTACTTTGATGAGTTAAATTAGTTAACTCGTGTTTTTTTTATTTGATTTTTTTTTCAATTTCATCCTTCAACATTGAGTAATTGAGGATTAGGTTTTGTAATTTGTTTTGATTTGCTTCTTATAAGATTATGTTCATCTCATAAATCAAGTCACAGGTTTGGTAGCTTAATCTGGATTAATCCGAATTATTTTTTTGTGTCTTTTTTAATCATTTTTTTTCAATTTCACATTTTTATTGGGTTATTTTGGTGTCATGATCCAAGTCATGGATATGATAGGTTAACCCAAGTTAACTCAGGTTTTTTAATTCTTTTTTATTTTATTTTTTTATTTTATTATTTAACATTGAGTTTATTAAAAATTGATCTTCATAATTTATTTTGGTTTGCTTATTATTAGGTTATCATGTTCTCATGACTCGACATATGGAATGGTATGTTAACATATGGCTTGATTTGAATTGATCCAATATGTCATTATCTCAATATTTATAAAAAAAAATCTCATTTTAAATATTTATTTTGAGTCAAATAATATTTTTACCGGTCATTTGGATTGTTTTTAGATCTGCCAAAACTACTAGAGATGTTTGATCAATTTCCACACAGTTTAAATTTTATTTTTACTAGAAAAGATATTAATAACACTTAGTTTTTTTTTCACATTAAAAAAAATTAATCCTATTCATAATGTGGTGCCAATGAATTATCTAATAATCACTTAATTATGCTTGCTTATGTGTAAAGGTTTTACACTGTATATAGATATTGTCAAGAGTGGGTATGTTGATTAATAAAGTTTGCGTACTCTCTTAATTTTCTATATTTAAACTTTAAAACCAACATCTAGGAAAATTTATTTTTTAAAATACATCAAATTAAATTAAAAAATATATTAAAAACACTCCTTAATGTTAAACAAAGAGAATGCAAAGGGTGCAACCACTTGAGAATGTAAATTAGGTTTTTCACAATTTTTTTTAGAATTTATTACAAACTTTTTTGTTAACTATTTGATCAAATATTTTAGGATGGTAAATTATGTGAAATCCCCGAACACATTGCTTCATTGTTAATAACATTTTGGTTCGGGCTTGCAATTCATCATGTTTTAATGAAGAACTTGAAATGTTCCCTAAAATGATACTGGAAAAATCATTAAAAATCCAACCCACAAAAAAAAGATACTGAAAATGTTCAGAATTGGATGTGTAAATTGCTTTTTGACAAATTGTTTAACAAGTATTGCTCCTGCTATGATTTGTGATTTGGTATGGTGCATCATCCTCTACAGGGATGATTTCATAAGCAGACACCTGAATCATGAAGACCTTGCATATATATACGGGGTCAAAATTAAGGGACAAACAACATAATAAAGTATATACTTAGATTTGTGGACATGTTGTGTACATTTATTTTATTGGTAAAAAAAAAAGCAAGGTGACCCAAGCATATTTTAAAGAACATATAATATCAATAAATCAATTTCAATAAAAGAAAAATCATAGGAACTTGTAAAAAAAAAAAAACAAAAAGGTTATTGAAATAGAGAAGACAACAAAACTAGGATTTCAACTAATCAAATGAAAAAAACAGAAAGAAAAATACTAGTCTTGAGCTAACCTGAGTGAGCATGCCAAATATAGAAGTTAGGTCATGAGATCAGGATAAGCCAATAAAAAAAATGATGGGACTGAGATAAATGAATAGAAAAGAAATTGAAGAAAATCACGAAACCCAATATAAAAAAACCTCTAACATTGTGTTGTTACTCGTTTTTGGACCCCATGTGCTAGAGATTGTGTGTACCCCTCTTGAACCGAATACAAGAGATTAGCTCATGTTTGCTGGAAGATTGACAAAAATAGAGAAGAAAAAAATGCTTTTCGAACCCTGTTTGAGCTGTTTTCTACCCTTTTTATCCTCCTTTGTTGCCAAAATTGTCAGGTTTTTTAGACTGATTAGGAGTCTTCATAATGCTAAATTCATTTCTTTTTTATTTATCCTTTAAGGTTGGATAAATTCCTTATAATTTGCAGTAAAAAAAACTGATTGTGCTGCTGTCGCGATTTTTTGTTCCAAATTAGGCTTCGATTCTAATTTGGTTTCGTGCAATATATAATCATCCCAGCTATATGCTGATACTCATGCCATGTTAAGGAATTGACCTACACCTTTATTGGGTTTTAGGGCTCGTTGTTCTTATAGCAAACTCTTAGTCAGATTGCGATACTCGGCATTGTCAGTTTTCCAAAATCAGATCAAGAGTCCCTTTTGACCAACCAGGTTGTGGCAAGATGCTAAACATTGACAGAAACTATATCTGTAAAAATTGGTGAAACCTGCAGAAGGCGAAGGAAGAGACAAAAAAAAAAGCAGAGAAACAAAAGAAAGAAGAGAAAGGGAGAGGAGAAAAAAAACACAAAGAATAAAGAGAGTTTCTTTCCTTCATCCTTGCGTTACTGTGAGACGGGAAATCATAACAGAGGAGAGGAAGAGAAGAAAAACTGAAGCTAAAACCAGTAAAGAGAGGGACAAAGATGCAGAGCTAAACGCAGGAGACGGACGCAAACAGAGAACAGATGGAAAAGGGCTGAAACAAACGAACACGGATAGATCAGCATCACGCCTTCAACATCGCAGCAACTCCTTCATTTCTGCCTCCAAATCTGTTATTCCCAGCTTTGGCATGCATAGTTGCATTGTTATTGTTCAAGTGAATTATAATTCACTTAAACAATAACCAAGGCACGCGTGAGGAAACTCACGCGTGTCTTTATGCCCAGCCGGGTCACTGGCCAGTGACCCGGCTATGCCTGCTGGGTTCAGCCCAGCCACATGAGCCGAGCTGGACCCAACCCCTAAAAAAATGAGTAAGATCGTTGGTTTTTTTTGTGTATTTATTTAATGGTTTTTTTCTCATGTGTATGTGTATATGTCTAAAAAAAATATTCTCTTGTGTGTTGCATATAACTAACACCCTAACATGTTTTGAATGTTTTTTTTTTAAACAAATATTCTAAGTTTTAAAAGAAAATATGTTTTAGCATGGATTTCTTAAACACACAAAAAAATTATTTTCTTACATTCTAGATTTTACATTTTGGTGTTGGCCAATATTCCAAAAAATATAAAAAACTTATTTTAGGGGAAATTTATCTATTATTCACCATCAATGTTTGGATAAAGAAATCCCTAAGGGATGAATATCCAAAATATTATTGGAAATAATTTGTTATTATTCGCTGTTAATATTTGGATAAAGAAACCTTAAGTGGTTAATATCCAAATTATTTTTCTAGGAATAATAAATCATCATACATCATTCAAAGAAGCCTCAATTATAATTGGGGACATTTTAAATTTTAATTTCATGATTTACGAGCCGTAAAAGTATAAAATACTAAAGCAAAAAAAAGAGGCTTTTTAAAGCACCTTGAATTTCCTTAGATTTCTAACTTCGTTTTTTTGTTCCTCTTTCTTATAATTTACGAGTCTCAAGCACTTGAAATATTAAGGGAAAAATGAGCTTGTAAAGCATATTGAATCTCCTTGGATTTCTATCTTAATTATCTCTAAAATCATAGGTTATAAATTTAGTCTGAATCAAACACAAATTTCAAGAGATCTGTATTGGTTCACCTTGGTACTTTGTAGACACATCTAAAGATGTGATCCACATTGACCAATGGTTATTTCTTTTAAACTTCGAACCGAAGTCTATTTATCATAGTAAACCACCTATCATAGAAAAATTGATTAGAGAACACAAACACTATAGCAATCATAAAGCAAACTAAATACCAAGCAGTTTACCTTAGGTAGGGCATACTACGGGTGCTAAAACCTTTTCTTTACGCAACCAGTCCCTTGCCTTAGAATCTCTAAAAGACCAATTAGGTTTCTTTGTAACCATAATACTAGGTGGCGACTCCCTTATTCATAAAAAAAAAAACCCTGAAATCAATCCCCCCTCACGGGGAGGGTCGTCGCGACGCCGAGCTTTCGCGAGGGTGCAACACATTGAAGGATGGAACTGGAAAAAAATCCTAACAAACCTCACATTTAAAGGATGAAATTGAGAAAACAGATATAAATTTAAAAAATTTATCAAAGTAAATTCAACAAAGAACAAGAAATAAAAAGAATCCAGATTATTCATGTCATTTTCAAAATTAGTGATAAATTCTATAGAAGCAAATAAATAAAAATAATAGAGCCAAAACTCAAATTGAATAAACGCTGAAGTCTGAAACTGAAAAAAACTTGAGTTGTTCTTAAAGGAAAAAACAAACTTGAGTGAACCTCCTTAATTTGGATTAATCTTTAAAACTTGCAACCTGTGAAATTCTAGGCCTAAGCTAAATCAAGAATCTCAATTCTCAGTCAATTTAATGTTGAATGATAAAATTGAAGTGAAAAAATCAATTCAAAAAAATTGCCAAAGTGAAAAACAAAATAGGGATCAAATTAGGTAAAAAGAAATGGAGGATGAAATCATAAAAAAAATAATTTAAAAAGTTTTCTCAAACAAAACAAATAAAAATAAAAAGAATGAAAACCAACTTAAAAGATGAAAAGATTTCACGGGGTTGAAATTGAAAACGAATTCCACATTAATAAATTATTCCAAATAAAACAAATAGTAATCGAAAGAATAGGGACCAAATCAAAGAGGAGAGAGAAAAATATATATAAAAACTAAAAAGTCACCAATGCTAAGCCGAACAGTCGTTGGCCACTCATGTTGCCTCATCACGGAAAGGATACCAAGACGATTTGGTGTTGTCGTTGACCATTCTGCACGTGTAAGCAACTTTTTTTTAGTAATGTTTATATTTTTAAATTATAAAATACCCTTAGACAAGCTTGATAATAACAAAAAAAAACTGAGTGAAAATACAAAAATACCCCTTGATGTAAGATAAAGAAAATTTCACTTTTAAGGACATTTAAGTCAATTCATTCTTCTTAAAAAATTAATAATACAAAAACACCCTAGGCATAAGCTTTTTAAAAAATAATTTTAAAGGAAATGTATTAATTATATTGTGCACTAAAATTGTAAAAAGATCGATTTATCCCCCATCAAAGAGATAATGACTAATAGACCCATGTGAAAAGACCATATTACCCTGACAACAAGTTTTTTAGGTGTTTTTAGAAGGAAAAGGCATTTTTTTTTATTGTGGATTGTTTTAATGTTTTTCCTACACCGTTTAGATTTTCTTACTAGATTTTTAGTCAGCGTTCCATGACACGACCAAAAGATTGATGTCTTCTTCCAAGTGCAGGAGTGTCGAAGTAATAAATAACCCGGTAAGACCGGGGTCGAACCACAGGGAGATTAATTGTATAAATTATAAGCAGCAATAATACAACAATAATAGTAACAATAATAACAATAACAAAAATAACAACAACAACAATAATAATACTAGTAGTAGTAGTAATACTAGTAATAGTAATAGTAATAGTACTAGTAATACTAATAGTAATAATACTAGTAATAATGATAATAATAAAAATTAAAAAAAAAAAAGTTGATAAGAACTTTGAGATGGAAGATTAACGTAACAATTAATAAAAAGTATTTATTAAAAAAATAATGAAAAGTAAAAGGAAAGAGAGGTCAAGCTTGCGAGCTCGGTTAAAAATCAAAAAGCTCATGCGAGGTTCGTGTATCCTTTTTTTAAAGAGTTTTGCTCCATTCCTTTTTTCAACAAACAATATGCCGTCGTTGCAATAAACTATTTTTTAATAATTTAGAATTTAATTGATAAATTATTAGGTCATAAAATTAGTATTTTTATTTAATTAAATATATATTATTTACTTAGATATGTCGCCAGTTTTACATCGCAGGCCGTGACAAAATGGATGCTCATGCATTTTTGTCCAGTTTTACATCGCCAGTTTTACTTAGATAAATTATTAGGTCAATAATTGGAATATTTTTCTTTAAATAGAAAAATTATAAGAGCCTAATAATATTGAATAAAAAAGTAAAAAAAATCTAAACTAAAAAAGAAGAAATTAAAATAAAAGTTATTTAATATCAACCAGTGCATTAATGTTTGATATAAATGTATGTTTGGTATTTGATACGAATGTTTAATTTTTTATATCAATACCTCAAACCATAAATAAAAAAACATTAAAAATTATTAATTTAATATATTTTTAAACGAAACATATTTTTAAAATACACCTAAATCTAGTTTTAAATACAAAAAGAAAAGTTGCCAAGAAGGGTAATTCAAAAAAATGGTTGGAATCCATATGGAATAAGTGAAATAATTAGTAAAATTTAGACAAGAGATGACAAAGGGAGCATAATTTGAGGTTCTTATGGTATATCAACTGTTACAGGAAAGCAGGCGAAGAAGGAAAGGTCCAATTATTGGTGGAAAGTTGAACGTTGATTTTAAGTGTTTTATGGGCTGGTTCTAGGCCTTAATTTAGTAGTTGGGCTTTGAATGATAATGGGCTTATCAAGTGGGCCTTCAATCAAGCTCATAAAAGAGATGGAAAACGAGAAATTATACGTGGAGAATTTTCTAGTCTTTTATATAAAGCGTGTTTTTTTTTCTCATTTTCCTAGAAAATAAAAGAAAATACTTCAAAGTTATAATTAAGTTAAAATACCAAGAATGGAGTTGATGATATTCTATTTTATAGAAATTGAATTATTCCTCGGTTTTTGTTGAATTAATCTTATGTTTGTGTGTGTCGCACCCGACATCGCGACGGCTCTAAAAATAATTCGTTGATTAATAAAAAAGAACAGATTTCTGGCATCTTGTTCTTTTAGGAAAAAGATCTTGTTTGAGGAGTCGTCACCTAGTATTATGGTCACTAGGAACCCTAACGGGTCAACAGAGATTCTATGGCTCGGGATTGGTTACGTAAAAGGGAAGATATTATCACCTCTTAAACGTTCTGCCTAAGGCAGACTGCATTGCTGGTTTTGTCTTAAATTGCTAAATGTTTATTAGTTTATGCTATGATGATTTGTTTATAATATTCCTGACTTTGACGCTAGTGAATATTCGAGCTCTAATAATTCCAACTCTGGCGTTGGTAAAAATTCATAGCTACGGAAAAAAAATCAGATCAATATTTTTTATTCCCTACTCTAGCGCCAGTGAATAAATAAATAAAAATAAATTTATTTTTACGCATGCACATATTTTTTTTATTTTTTTTATTTTTTTTATTTTTTTGGGCTGGACCCAGCTGGCCCAGCCGGGTCACTGGCTTGGCCTGGTCACTGGCCCAAGCCAGTGACCCGGCTGGGCAACATAAAGCACGCGTGAATTAAATCACGCATGCATGTGCAGGTAAAGGGAGTGAATTAAAATGAAAAGTGGGGGAAGTGAAGCTTACTTACCTGGTTCTGAAAAAAATCGAAAGCAGTAGCAACGATGGTGCTGGTCACGGTGGCCTTCCTCTGTTTAGGTTCTTCCTTTTCTGCTTGTTTTTTCTTTGTTTTCTTGCTCTGTTTTATTCTGTGTTATGCTTGAATTCTGGGACTAAACCAAAGCTGGGTTTAGTCCTCTGTTTCCTTCCTTTGGTGTTCGTTTTCTCCCCCCTGAGTCTGCTTCATTTCCTCTGCTATGTCTCTGTACGTTTGGTGTGTTGAGCCTGTGCTCTGGGGAGAGGGGAAATTGGAATCCCCTAAGCTGGAGTTCTGAAGGAGGGCCAGCAATCTCTCCGGCCTGTTTCAACGTTTCTTCCTTTTCTATTTCTGCTTGTTTATTTCTGGCCCCCCTCTATTCATGGCTCTCTTTTTTTTTCTTTCATTTCCGTGATCCCCCTCCTTTTCTGGGTTTATTTCTCTGTTTTTATCCCCCTGTGTTTTTTTATTTCTGTCTTCGGGTTCGGGTTCTTCCTTTTTCCTCCCCTCTCCCTCTAACCAACCAGCCCCTGTTCTTCGGTGCTCCTCTGCTTATATAGAGCCCGGCGGGTTGGTAACGGCGGTATGCTGAGGGTCGACCACCATTAAGGCGCCTATAACTGAAACCAACAGACGATTTACTGCTGCAACGTCTCTCGGCCTTTACTGTGGAAAACGGTCGCTGGTTTAAAGAAGAAGATGAACATCGTCCCTTCAAAACGACGCCGTTTGGAGATAAACAGTGGCCATTTTCACTTTGACCCATGAAGTTTCGACAAGTTTATAATTAAGCCCCTGGTTTAAACAATAATTTTCCCTGCATTTCGGCGCCTTTTACAAGTTAGTCCTTGGACTTTAAACTGCTGCAATCGTGTCCCTAATTAACCCCAAACTTTGCTATTTCTTCAATTAAGTCCCTGATTTCATTAATTTAATTAAGTCCAAAGTCCAATTAAGTCTAAAACTTATCAATTCTCCAATTAAGCCCCTGATTGGATTAATTAAATTAATTCCAAGCTTAATTAAGTCTCAAAACTTATCAATTCTCCAATTAAACCCTTGATTG
>Ga0325414_1009355_pt1 | contig 10330 bp, 3 predicted proteins | sample PopdelMetagenome_8_FD_206183 | JGI IMG/M metagenome (GOLD analysis project Ga0325414, IMG submission 206183) | Populus deltoides microbial communities from Bellville, Georgia, United States - Leaf-PdKOR-R3 | ecosystem: Host-associated > Plants > Phyllosphere > Phylloplane/Leaf | place: USA...
AAGTTCTTCAATTTGTTATCCCATGTGACAAAGCCTCTGTGATTTCTTTTTACTGCGAAATGCCAATCAATGTCTTCCATGATTTTCCGTCTTTTTTGTCCGATTTGCTGGCTTGCAAATTACCCCCGCACGGAGTTCATGATAGGTTGAGCAGCGTGTCGAGTGTTTGTTTCCCATAATTTTAATGTGTTGATATATATATATAAAATTCAATTAAAAAGTATTTTTGTAAAACACTTTTGTCATAATATCAAACATACATACTTTTCATTATAATATCAAATATGTCAAATACACATTAAAAAAAAAAAAAACTTAATTCCCAATAAATTAAATATCAAATGATAAAATTAAAAAACAATTAAAAAAACCAATACAGATCCACCCGAGTAAACTTGCCAAATACACAACTTAGTTGTGAAATTGGAATAATCATGTAAAAAATAGATTGAGTAAAACAACAAAAATTCTGATAATTATATTTTTTTTGTTACACTACAGACTTGACTAGGTTTTTCTCAACACAAAAAATGATGTTGAGCCTACGTTAAGCTCTTTAAAAAAATTAAAAAAAAATCTGAGATTTAAGTCATTAACTCGACCTAATTCAATAAATAAATTTAATCTAACAATATGATTAAAAAATACAATGATAGTAAATAAATCAAACTAAAAAAAATACAATGGTCAACTTAAAAAATAAATATCTGTTAATATTATTGAAATATATCCTCTCAATATTTAATAATGAAGCAAAAATCAAATGAGTACATAATAACCCACAAAAAGCAAAATGAAAAAAAAATAAAGTTTAATTTCCAACAAATCAAATGTTAAATGATAAAATTAAAAAAAAATGCGAGTCCTCCCGAGTAAGCCTGGCAAATACACAACTTAGTTGTAGGATCGAGATAACCCTGTAGAAAGTAGATTGAGTAAAACAATGAAAATTAAATATCAAACAATTCAATGTTGAAGGGCGAAACTGAAAAAAATCTAGTATAAAAAAAAAGCAACAAATTTTTTTTTATTCAACTCAGTTTAGCCCGTTAAACCTGCAAGCTGGGACATGAAACCAAGATAACCCTTTAAAGAGAAAAGTGAAAAAAAAAAATCATGAATCTCAATCCCCAACCAACTTTATATCAAATGATAAAATTGAACAAAAATTAATTTAAAAAAACATAAAAAAGACCGAAGTCAACTCAAGTTAATCTTCAAAATCTGTGACTCGGGTCATAAGACTGAGACTAACATCATAGAAGGCAAACCTGAAAAAATTATGAAGTGATATCCCTTATCAATTAATTATCAAGGGATGAAATTGAAAAAAAATTAAAATTAAAAAATATTAAAAATAAAAATAAATAGTAGTAAAAAAAATAAGGAGCAAATTTCAAATAAAAAATAAAATGAAAAAAAATAATTAAGAAAATGATAAAAATAAATAAATAAATAAATAAAAACTAAAAGAATGAGAATTAAATTTAATTAAAAATCAAATGAAAATGAATGCCAAGGGAAGAAAAAAAAACAAAAATGAATCTAATTAAAAATCAAATGAATCGCTAATTGCAATAATGAAATTCACGAGTAATTGAGGAGCATTCTTCATTATAAAGTATCAAAGTATCCAACTAAATATCTATAAAATTAAATTAATGAATTTGAATAAAAAATAAAATATATTATTAAAATCAATTAGGACATTGTTACTGATATTTGCATCGTGGCAATTGCAGACTACATGTAGATGAAGAAAACTCCACAAGTATGGAGAGCCCTTGAATGACGTGTATTCATGTGAAAGGAAATAACGTGAAGACAGAACACTTAAAGGAACTCTTGGGAGTGCAAATCTTGTTTGGACCCTCCCTAGCATTGTATCACTTATCACGTGTGCGTGTGCGTGTGCGTGTGCGCTTCCAACATTACAAAATTAGAGGTGGTCCATCAGAGTTAAGCCTCAGACTGACAATTGACAACGTGTCTAATGCAAGAGCATCGCTTTCCTTCGGCTATTTTGTTTGTAGCTATGCCCTAACGGCGTGGTCCTCCCCACCCCCTTTTTTTTTTTTCATTTTAATCCTGAAAATATATTTTATTCTACAAAAAATAAAAAATATATATTTTTCTCGTCAATAAACTCTCAATCACCAACTTTTTCATGATATCATGGGAGCAAGATAAGGCATCTACTACAACTCTACTCTCCACTAGCTGCAATATCACTCTCCATCCATAAGATGAGCATCAATCTCTACATCCACTTACCATGAGGATCTCCATCATTTCTCCATTCTTGGTAATAAGCTACACACCACCAGATAACTGTAACTATTCCATGTTTTTTACGCTCTTGTACAATGATTTCCTCGTATATTTTTACTAATTTAAGTATGAAAGGATTTTTTATTTTGATAAAGAACTTGTGTTTTGCAAAAAAAAAAAAAAAAAAACTCGTAAATTAATTATTCAAACCTAACCACTCCACCAACCTAAAATCGCTACAGTGAAAAGCCTAATCTAAGCTGAAATTTTCATGACTTCAACGGGTATGATCCCAAACCTAAATCCCGCCTAGTCGAAACACAATTGCACCCTTGAAAATCATGGTTGTAAATTCTTAACAATTAATTTAAATAACTTCATTCGTACGTAGTTTAAGTGTTTAACTACCAGATCATTGATTGTGCTATATTACGGATTAGATTAAATTTTTTTAAAGTATAAAATATTTAAATATTATTAATGTATTTTTTAATAAAAAAATAAATATATTTTAAATTATATAGGGATTGAACTAATGTGACCTGATTGAACTGGAAGATATAAAGACAATCAGGATGACCAATAAAAATATAATTTGACTTAAAAAAAATCAAAATGATATTTTTTTTATAAATATTAAAATGACAATATAGTAGATTGACTTGGATCAACTCGGGTTAACTTGTTAAATTCACTACCTAGATTATGAGACCTTGATAACCCTAAAAAATAAAAATAAAAACTTTATTAAAGTCAATTCTCTATAAACCTAATATTAATGGGTGAAATTAAAGATTAAATTCAACTAAAAAAATTAGTCAAGTCAATCTGAATTAACCTGTCAAACATGAGTCATAAAATTAGGATAACCCTATATAAACCAAATCGAAATAAATTATGAAGCTCAATTGACAATTAATCAATGTTGAAGGATGAAAAGTCAAGTCCATTTAGTATATGTTAATACTATTTTTTATTTAAATTTAAAAATTAATATATAAGAAAGTAATTTTTTAAAAATGCGAATGATATATTTTTAAGATCATTAAGGAAAAAAAAACTTAATTGAGATTAAAATACAAACTATCTCGAAAATATCTTTTGTGCCATATAAAAAATATTAAATTCAAATCAATGATTATATTTTATCTTAAATTCAAATGACTTCCCAATTATATATTGAATAACTACCCAGCATCCATGTATTTAAGTCTTATTCTTAATCATTGATTTGAAATAAAAATGTGGATTCTATGCACATGATTCATTATATTCTCAAGAACATTGGATTATGTCTAATCTTTTATTAAGTCTTGAACTGCCTTCTCTTTAAATTCGAAAATAAATTCGTAACATCGGAAAAGAAGCGCACTTATCATCCAAACCAAACCCCCAAAATTGTTGCATTATTTTTAGATGGAAAATTACACGATTATCCTACATTTTAGTCGTTTTTATACTTAAATTTTATGTTTTAAAAAATTATAATTTACATCTTAAATAAATGTAAAATAAACTAAACTATATGATAATTTAGGATGTAATTATTTTCCAAAACACAATAACTATAAAAACAACTAAATTATAGAATTGTCCAGGTAATTTTCCCCTTCTAGATTGTTAGTCAGACCATGTCCTGAACTGTGCACCATGTTGAGAGGATGGACCAAATACTTCTGTTTGTAGCTTTCCTTGTTGGTTTGCTGAGCAATTACGCACAAAGTATGTTTCTATGCTCAGGTGCCGGCCCGGCCCCCCTTCGCGGCATTCTGCATGTTTCTTGTAATAAGGAAGTGTCCCATACCCTTTACAAGCATTACTGGTCCTACACTTGAAGACAGCATGACCTACAACCTTTGGGTAGGAAGGGCCTCACACTCATAGATTTAGCAAATTCTCACGATGCTCTTCCGAATCAGGGTAGTTTCTAGCTACCGAAAGCATTATAGATCACTATCGAGGGGCATCTGTCACTCGCAGGCATGCAAATTTTTCATGTGGGGATGATAATTATTGTCTCATTTTTTTTCTAAATTGGAGCAAAACATTACATGGTAGCCCACAAGAAATGATTGCTCATATAGGATGTTTGACAACTAGAACAATATGCTTTTCATGCTATCGATCAGGATTTAACCTTTAAGAAAGAATGAATAATAATCTACTTAAGATGTGATTAGAAAATAAATCAGTCTTCATGCATCAAAACTAACTTCAAAATACGTTTAGTTTTAAGAGGAAAAATACTGTCCATATCAAGTTCAGAAGAAGAAAGATTACGAGCATAAAAAAAGATTAAATTCTGCGGAAAAACATCTCAAACACGCGAACCCTTATAGTTATTGGACTTTTAGTACTTAATTTTCTCCTTGTAATACTATGCTAAATTAAAAGCTAATGCCTTGTCGGTAACATGAAACTTTTTATTTATTTATTATTATTATTTGAGAGAAGTATTTTTAATCTGATTAAATTGAATGAGATGCAAGTATATGTATAACAATAAAAGATGATTTTTAAAACATGTAAGGGAGCTCAACTGGAGATTTACATAGTCGTTAACTTCAGGACTCGTAGGATTAGGCGAGGTGCGCGCAAGCTAGCCCGAATACCCACGTTAATTAAAAAGTTATAATAATAATAATAATAGATGATTTTGACTATTAAAATGTATTAATAATGAAATTTCATTTCATTTTTATATTATATTAATAATATATTAATTAAGATTCAATAAAATTCTTAATAAATATTAGAATGATTATTATACAAGTGGAATCTACATTCCAAACTGAAAATACATATAAAACTTGTAATAATTAATAACCCAAAAGCACTGCATTATTTGACACAAAAAAGGCAGAAATTGGTGATGGATTCACAATTAAAAAAAAAAACTTGATAAGTCACAACTCAAGACCATTGAAGGAAGTGTCATAAACTAGCTGGCCTTAAACGATGTCGTAATTCCAGCAAGTTCAAGTATCTATCAAGCAACACCTTTTCTTTTCGGGTACACTCATACCTTATATCAATGACTCCATATAGTGCAATGTCAAATACTGCATCAATGGAGAGGAGAAGAATGGCTGTACAGAGCACCGAGGGTCTTGGCCTGGCGGTGGGAGGGGCTTGTCTTTTCCTGCAGCTCCTGGGTTCGAGTTCTCATGTGCATGCCTGTCATCCCCGCGGTGTCTTACATGTCCACTGGGTTTGCAGGGTATTCAGTGAACCGTGGGATTAGTCGTGGTACGCGCAAGCTGGTCCGAACACCCACGTAAATTAAAAAAAAAAAAGAATGGTTGTACCGAAAAAATATATAGATGGTATAGTTGTAATCAGATGAAGAATGTAAGGTTATTTTCGTCCGAAAAGTTCTTACTAAGGTGGAAAAAGCTGGAGAAGCGCCTTTTCCAGCATCAAGTTTTGTCTTGGGAAAATGGAGAAACTTGTTTTCTTTTTTCATTTCTAAAAAGACATCATTTAAACAAAAATTACTTATGTTCATTTTCCTATTTTTCTTGAAAAAAATATAATAATATTTTATTATTGAATTTAACAAGTTAAACAACCTTATTTATAATAATACTGGGTCTATATTTTAAAAAAAATATATATAATAAATAATTATAGAGTTATAATAGGAATTTCTAAACTAAATAGAAAAAATAAATTATCAAGTAAGATATTTGATTTTCTAAACTAAATAGAAAAAAATAAAAATAAATAAGAAAATAAATATTTTTTTTCCTAAAAATCCTTCTACATTAATCTCTCTAGTTAGAAAAAACTCTTCCTTGATTTTGGTCTTTAAATCATTGTTCTTGAATGAATTATCATTTTGTTAATGATGATAATTAGAGCTACAAGATTGCAAACACCTTTATTCATGATCCTCAGAAGAAGAGTTGTTTCAATGTATTTTCCTGAATGCGACATGTCATTATAGGAGTTGAAGGGCACTTTAATTGAAAGTTGTGTTAGCACTTTTGAACTCTATTGACCTTTATTGTGTTACTATATACAGTTACTTAACTCATATAAAATAGACCAAGTATCAATTCTAATAACACTTTTAATTTCTATAGAACCATTAATAATAGTTAATGACTTGTTCCATAATGTACGTTTTCTTACATCATTCTTATTCTCTAACTCTTCTTCTTTTCTTCCTTCTTCATAAACTAGGATAAGAATAACATATTTTACCCTTACTAGTAACAAATGTATTTTTTGTCTTGGGCAATAATACTATACATTTTCCTTTATACTTAGGGTATATATGTTACGTCACCTGTTATGTATGACCTTCCTATCATATTGTTATGGTTTACCTAACAGTATATGATATATATCCATAGACATCACATCACACCAAATATTATCAAAACATTTCTTACCCATAAAAAAATTAAGACAGTATTTGTTCACGATTACCTTATTATATTTGTTCACGATTACCTTATTATATTATTTTTGCCAGTTTAGTTTGTAGAACTTGAGAATATTTTCTATCACGAATTGCTGCTTATCTATTACCTCAATCGATACCACATGCTTACAGCTACCTTTATCAATTATCATATCATATACCTTATCATTGATTATACAAGTTGAATGGAAGAGGCTATTATATAGACAATCCACACTTAAATCATCTTTACGAGCAAGCAATCTCTTTTAGATGACAAAGGTAGTATTGTTATCTCCTTACAAAATCTTATCACTACCATCTGAATCATCATAAACAAGATCACTCGCTTTCTTCTCAGGTTTTTCTATCAGCAAATTTTTATTCAGATAACTCTTTGACTTATAGAAATCAAAAGATTGATGACTATGTTCACCATACATGAAACATCAAATTTTAAAGCCAAATTCAAAACCTTAATATGTAGTTTGTTAAGTTGCTTATTCAAGTCGAGCAGATGATTTATGTTCGTTAGTATGCACCTTTTTATTGTTTTCATCAAACTAAAAGCCGTATTTATTAGTTAACCTAATAAACTATTGTTTCTCTATAGCTAAATCCCTCTAATAAGGTTCTAAAGTTGTCCATAAAGACTATAAACATAGTATATCCTATATGAATTGTTATGATCCACTTAGATACCTGAAAATTAGCTATTATTCTATCTCTGACAAATTCTTCCTAGCCATCAGTTGGTAAAAATTATTAATGCTTTCATCAATAGTCCTCCCATTTATCTCAATATATGGAGTCATTGATATAAGGTATAAGTATACCCAAAAAGAAAGGGTGTTCTTTCATCTTTTACAAATCATTAATTTTTTATTTTTGCCATGTTTTCTAAGACCTCTTCATTTTCTTCCACAAAGTAGAAGAAGCTCGCACTTTAATCTAATAGTGATTAGTTTCACCCTCATCTGCTTTGTTACTTCTTACACTAAAAAAATCCTTTCTACTTCATTCAATCAATTAATAAATTTCTTTGTCCATAAGGTGTGTGTGTGTGTGTGTGTGTGTGAAATCCTAAACCTCTACAATATTCATCTCAATCCAAAGGTTATTTCCTCCACTCTCACCTCTGAAACGAGTTCTTTAAATCTGATCATATATCCATGATAACTCTCCTCGCGATCCCCAACGGTTTTCAGCTCCGCTTAATGTCAGGTCAATTCTATAATCTTTATATATATGTTTTTTATCACCAATTTTTTAATGTCTTTTTCTTATAGGAAAATCACCTCATCCCCTACTATAGGAGCATGTTCTGTTTTGTATCATCTTTCAACCATGGTTATACCAACACAATACTAATCAACAAAAATTGTTAAACTCCACTATTAACCAACACAAATAAAAACAATACAATAAATATATTAAGCATAAAGAAAGACAGAATTCTATCAAAAAAATATCTCAAAACATAAGAATTCTAATTGGACTTTATTACTCAATTTTCTCTTTATAATGCTTACTGAAATACAAGTAAAACAACTTGTTTTTACTAATACTAAGTTTATTTTATAGAGGAAAAAATTGTAATAATTAATTATAAAATTGTTATATAAATCTCTAAGGGCCAAACTTATTGGCATCAACTATATGGATCTTTTTACACCATTCAACTTGATCAAACATTTTCTCATCATATTTCAAATATTTTATACAAGAAAAGAAATTCATTATATTTATGCTAAACATCAATCCAAACTTATTGGCATCAACTAAGTTGTTAAATAATTTAATTATATTATTAATAAATGAAAAGGATAAATTATATCAACTAAATTATCTACTAGATGTGATTTGAGGTATTAAGCTTTTTTCCTCTTGTATTGTATTTTATTATGTACAAAGGCCAACTCGTGAATATATGTAATATCCATAAAAAGTTTATCACAACCCAATATATTTAACTCGCTCGAGTCCAAGCAAAATTTGAATGGGTCTGGTTTAAAATTTATAAAATATCAGAAGTTAGGTTTGATATAATTATAAGCCTAAACCCAATCCAACTATATCAATGAATACCCCTATAAATTTTTAAACTAAATAGGAAAATAAGATTATCAAACATGATATTTAATTTCTTAAACAAAACAAATAAAAATAACTAACATACAAAATGTTTGGCTTTTCACTATAGCTATGAACAATAAAATGCCAAATATTTTTTCACTTTGGTCCTCAAAATCTTTTAGAATTTTTTTTTTCAATTTCACCCTAAAATATTGGGCTTCAAAGTTGGGCTTGCTAGGTATAAGGCTTTATAATTTATTTTGATTTATTTTCTATGAAGTTATTCTGGTCTCATGACCTAAGTCATGAGTTTTGTGAGTTAGCCATGTTGACTTGGGTCATTTTTTGTTTATTATTAATTTTTTTTTAATTTAATGTTTCAACATTAGGTTGATTAGGAAGTAGGATTTATAAAAAAAAAATTATTTGTTTTTTATAGGGTTATCATGATCTTATGACCTAAGTCGCGGGTTAAGCTGGTTGATCTGTATTTTTTTATCCTTTTTTTAGTTTTTTTTTAATTTCATCGTTTAATATTAGGTTGATTAGGAATTAGGCTTCATTAATTTTTTTTATTTGCATTTTATGAGGTTATCCCAGTCTCATTACCCGGTCACATGTCTGATTGGTTGACTCGGGTGATTTTTTGTGTTCTTTTTTAATTGATTTTATTTTTAGTTTCACCCATCAACATTGAGTTTATTGGAAATTGAGTTTCATAATTTATTTCAATTTACTTTTTATATGATTATCTCGGTCATATGACCAATGTTTGGCATGTTAATTCGAGTTAATATGACTCATTTCTTTAGTTGATTTTTGTTATCAATTTTAACATTTAAAATTGGGTTGATTGAGAATTAGGTATAATAATTTTTTTATTTGTTTTCTATATGGTTATCGGGGTCTCATGACCCGGGTAGCAGATTTGACAGGTTAACTCTAGTTGATCTGAGTCGATCTAAAATGTATTTGTTTCAATCTTTTTTTAAAAAAAAATGTTGTCCTAATTTTTTTAAATCAAAATATATTTTTATCGATCATTGGGGTTATTTTTTGATCTATCAAGGTGACCAGATTACATCATATCAATCTCTATATATTGTAATTTTAATTTTTTACTGAAAAATACAATAACAACACCTAACTTTTCTTATGTTAAAAAATAAATCCAACCGCGCAAAGATCTAGTTGTTTTCTAAAAACGTTGTCGCATCAGGTTTTAGCGATAATCTAGGTCCAGGTCAGGTGCCTATTCATTGATATTTGTAAGAATATTGGAGATGCAGCCCATATCGTCTAGCCCATGATATAATGAAGCTTTGACAAGCGGCACAATTTTGATGTGGGCCGTCAAAAACTTTATATTATAAATATGATGTCCGGGTGTCTTCCTCTACAACGTTGGATATTGTCTAATTTTAGTCCTAAAAGAAAACTTCAAAAAAAAAAATAATTTAATAAAACAGCAATTCGTTGTTGCTATTTACGATTCCATAATATTAATTAATTCAATTATTAATTTTAAAACCTAAATCTTATTCACTCCCGCAAAAATCTTTCCTGAATTAA
>Ga0325414_1009356_pt1 | contig 10330 bp, 6 predicted proteins | sample PopdelMetagenome_8_FD_206183 | JGI IMG/M metagenome (GOLD analysis project Ga0325414, IMG submission 206183) | Populus deltoides microbial communities from Bellville, Georgia, United States - Leaf-PdKOR-R3 | ecosystem: Host-associated > Plants > Phyllosphere > Phylloplane/Leaf | place: USA...
AAAAAAAAAACATGAAATGGATAAAGAGTATTAAGTTACAAGTAAATTTACAAACTAGTTTTACAAAATTAGAGAAACTAATTTATTATTTACTCTTATTTCTAGTTATTGCATTGAATTTATTACTCTCTTCAAATTAAATTTAATAGTCATAAACATCATTCCATTATCCCTCCAAATAATTAGATATTTTCCTGTTCAAAACTAATTTTAAAATAGATATTTTAATTCGACATGTTTTTTGGTACTATGATATTTTCTGTTTTTTAAATTATTTTTTGTTTAAATAAATAGCAAATTAATATTTTTCATATATATTTTAATAAATTAATGTTAGAAATTAAAAAAATTAATCATACAACACATTAACAAACACAAGTATAATTAATATACTAAAGAAAACTACTATGAGATTCCCAATTTTTTGGATTAAGTCCGTGTCATTTACAGAAAAAAGACAAGAGGCATAATTATTACAACTATTCACTGAGATCCAATCAGATGTTCATATGGATAAGCTTCGAGCACAATATTTGGAACATCTCTTTCTTTCTATATATTTTTTTTTTCAATTGTTCTTCTCAATTGTGAGGTCCAAGCCCTAGCTAGCAAAAGAGAGAGAAAAAGCTGCAACAAATCAGTGAGTCCTCTCAGGGTAATACAAAATTTTTGAGCATCCACCGTTTTATCGAGATTAGCAGTTGGAAACAAGAAAAATACATGATGATTTCTTCCTTGTAATTATCACGTGGAATCAAAGGATTGTTATCTTACCCCCTTGAAATAACTTTTACCCTCTTGGGATAATCTTAAAGGATTGACATTTATCATGACTAATGTGGTATGCTCTCTTTTTTTTTTTTTCTCTTTTTTTTCTTTATTTTTTATTTTCTAAGTTTAAGTTTTAGGCACCACGTGCATCCAAGAGAATTTATAAAATAATTAGGTCCAAGTAAAGAACGCATTAATTATTAAGATATTTCAAAATACAGAATTAATTTTGATTGATGTGTAATAATATTATCATAGATTTCTTCTTCCTAACTAAAAAATTAACATTTTTCAAAAATTAATTAATTAATTGTGGATGAACAGGAAATTAATTTTAAAAAAACTCTAGGTTGATGAAATTTTCAATCTAAAAAACCACCTTACATGTTAATTAGAAGACTATAGCCAAGAATTAACGTATAAATCTTAATTATTAGGCGATTTGTCAAGAAAGTAAAGGTAAAGTCAAGATTTTAGGATTTTTATTGTTTAATATTTAATTTTGCTTGTGTTTGGCTTGGAGGTATGATGATTTTTTTTTTAAAATATAATATACTTCAATCACAAACCACGTATTTAAAAACTAAAAAACCAAGTTTTTTACTTCAAAAAGAAGCGACAAGCCATTGAATTTAAACAGATAATTTGTTCTTCTCATGTTCTAATCCATAGATAATTTGCTCGTTGCCCTCTGATCACATGTATTGTCCAATGCTTGTCCGTTCCTGATTATAAGATTTCTTGCCGTGTACCATTTGTACCATGGACCCGAAATGATGGATTCACTGACATCACGAGAATGCAATTAATTTCTCTCGTCTCTTTGTTGTTGTTCTTTTCTTAAAAAATAAAGAAAAAATTACATTTCATTCTTACACACAATAGCATTAAATCCATCAAAATATATATTTATTTTTTCAATAATCCATATAAAAAGAAAATATATAAACCTACATGGTGCTCTACGTACATGATATAAAATAGGTTTCCCAAATTACTCCTAGACTGTATAAAAAGATAGGTAAATGTTTTATTAATCCTTTTGGAAATTAATCCTATTAATAATATAAGATAGATATATGTGAATCTTGTATTTTTCTATTATTAATCATCACAAATCTTGACTTTGCATTATTTTTATATATACTCTTAATTTCAATATATATAGTGCTAATAAGATTTATTTTATGTTTTAACAATAAATAAGATAATTTAATCATAATTTTCAACTTTTACGCAATATCATTCAAATTTTAAATATGAAAAAAATCAATTTTAAAAAATTAATATTTTAATTGTACAAATTTTAAAAAGTAGTTTAGTTGTTGTAAAATGTTTAATGGGGCCGGTGCATTGGTGTTATATTTCCCATCATCCAACCATGGTTCAATCGTTGGTAGAAAACAAAGAAAACTATATAGTAGTTTATAACAAAAAAAATTAATTATATAATATACGTGTGGAGAATGAGAGCTGAGAAACTAATTTGATGAATACACAGTATGTATGTTGTTTTTCTTTTTTGGAATTAAGTTATCAATTCAACGCTTTTTTAACATACTGTTTCATGGATTAATGATGTTATTTTACAAGAGAAATGATAAAAACATATGATAAAAAAATATTATAATTCATTAGCCTGTTCAAACTTACTAATAACTATACATCCATCGCAAGATTGGATGGCTTACTTCTTCTTCTAATTCATGTGTCCTTTTTTTATTTGCTAACTTGCTGGAATAAATTTTGTGTGTGTGTGTGTGTGTGTGTGTGTGTGTGTGTGTGTGTGTGTGTGTGTGTGTGTGTGTGTGTGTGTGTGTGTGTGTGTGTGTGTGTGTGTGTGAGAGAGAGAGAGAGAGAGAGAGAGAGAGAGAGAGAGAGAGAGAGAGAGAGAGAGAGAGAGAGAGAGAGAGAGAGGTCAGTTCTTCTGTGTGATAGAAAGATTGGATTCGAATTTGGATCACTTTAGCACGAGAAAGGAAGGAGAAATTGTGTTCAAGTGCAAGCCATACCTCACGTGAGGTGGTGTAGAACATGACTTGAGTGAGGACATCTTCTATGAGGGAGGAGTTGATGGTGGCTAAGATTAAGGAATCCTGACGAAGCTACTGTTGATACTAAGAATTTGAAATTTTTTTAAGGACACCTATGTTGGAGTCAAAGAAATCTATTTCTTTGGGTGGAATGAAAATTGTGCTATCAAGATAACCATAAAGGTCATGACCTCAAAAATATGGTAAAGCTTGAGCTTTCCATACAGGATAGTTGGAGGAGTGTAGTTTAATAGTAATAGTAAATGGGAGATTGAAGAGGGTTGGGACATTAGCAGGAGCAGTAGAGTTTGAGAAGGATGAGAATGCCATTTAGGATTTAGAGAAGAGAAGATGTTTGTCTTTTTAAGGGCTCTGATACCAAGTAAGCTTGAACAGAAACTTGAAGAAGAATGCTTGAATACTGTAATATTTTCGTTGCTTGATATGTGCATGTACAGAGAGTTTAAATAAAAGATAATGCTAACTGTTGTCCTACATATGTGCATGTATATCTGATGAATTCAAAATTTAAACAGTAGATACAATTTTGTTTGATTTCAAAACTTTGAATATTGGATAGCTAAGCTCCTGCAGATTTGGTGGTTGTTGCAGCATGTTCATCCTTTTTAACTTGTTCTTCTACCGTGCGTGTATGGAGTGCTGGGTGTTCCTAAAATATTTGAGTTTTTTTCCTTTTCAAAAACTACTCTAGTAGCTACCATTTTGTATCTATCCACTTAAATTAAGTCACATGTATTAATTAATAATCACATTAAAGTTGATATAATTTAAGTGATTTAAGTTGATCTGAAATATAATTATATGATCAATTGCTTAATCATTTGACCAATCATTAATTATATGATCAATATATTATTTGTATCTTTCCTTTCAATTAAGAAGAAACTACATTTAGGAACTTAATCTCAAATAGAAACAGGTAGCAGCCTCACAAAATCTAATAAAGTGTACGTATCTCAAGATTTTAAACCTTAAAAAAGGTAAATTTATCTCACATAAAGTTAAGAAAAACAAGAACAAATGTAGAAGAATGAGAAAATAATTAAAACATAAAGGTAAAAAAAATGCTTGTAAAAGAAAGGAAATGGAAGCAATGCTAAAAAAAGATATATAAAATAAATTTTAGAAGAAAAATTGCATATAGAAAGTTATATATTGATATAAAAAGATATTTGGGGTTGACCATGTTTTTCAAATGCTGAATGACATTTTTATATTGATATAGATTTTGAATTTTAAATGAACTTCAATTCTGAATTTTATACAAACTTCTCATAACAAATCATGAGCTTACATCATAAATCTTAATACAATTTGTATTCATATCAACACATCTAATCTTTCCAAGTAGTCACATATTTCCTTACTTATTTGCAAATTTTGCTAGTGTAATTTGACACAAACCTTTTATTTAGAGTAGGACTTGATCTTCTATATGAACTTTTATCGCTATGGTTGATTACCTTTTCCTGGTCAATCACATGTTCTGGCTCTCCTAGATAATCATAGTTTCTAATCCCCTTTTCTAATCGCTTCATATTTTTCTTGATCGATTTCCATGTTCATGATTGTTTTTAACCTTCTTTTATTTTAATGCTAATCAATGAGCATCACCGAAGGATCCATTAGAGGTACCAATTTGATCTATTAACTAAGAGGACCCAAGAAGAATTGATTGGGATGGTTCTGGATATTTGGTTTAACAAGTTGCAAACTTACCAAATTAGACCTTTGTGTATATTGAGAACATATCTGGAGTTACATGTGGACTTTTGTTGTGATTCTAGTTTAGCTAATGACTAGACATCTCAAGCCTTCCATCCATTTATGGTAAGACCATTAATTCATCTAGATACGAGAGAATGACGTGTTTGAAGTTAGGCTAGAAATTGATGTAGGGTTTGGCTATTTGTTTCCATATAATTTATGGACTTCTTATTTAACAAGGATTTCTTTTCTACAAGAACATCATAGATGGCAACAATTGAGATTATTTTGGCAAGATTTTCCATGTCAACAACTAGTATTTCCTTTTTTTTTTGTTGGTTTCCTTATTGACAAGGTTTCCTTATCATTTAAGGAGATTAAGAGGCAATTTTTGGGCTTATTTTTTTTAATGCATAGTTTTACACTAACAAACATAATTTTTTAACATAATTTTTTATTTGACCTTTGGATTTGGCTGAAGTTTTACAAAAAAAGTTACAAAGACCTTGTTTTATATACGGTTAGACTTCATAGTTATTGGACATTGGGGAGGCCTTGCGATAAGATCCAAAAGTTAATATGCAAGAATTGTATTATGTTTCTAGTTGATTTAAGATTCTTTTTACTATTTTATTTAGAACTTTTGTATTATTTTTTCATCTTTGTTTCAGATGTTTTTATTTATATAAATAAGGTTATTTTTTACAGACTTTGATTTCAGAATAATTTATTGTGTGATTATAAAAGGATTCCTTTTAATTTAGTTTTTCAATGAACTACTCTAACTTATCAAAGAATTAACTAAGTTTCATAGCGTCTTCCATACTACTCATTCATGTCTCTTTATAGGTGTTGGGTGGTGGTTTGATTTTTATAGTCTTAGTGTCTTAGTACAGGTTATTGTTGTGTCAATCTCAATCACAAACCTGAATTTAACTTCCTTGAGAAGAGATAATTTGATTATGAGTTTTTGGATCTCTATATCCACATGTTTTGCATCAATTGATATCGAAGCAATGCTTTAAAATCATGTTATATCTATTTATCTTTTAGTTGTAATTTCATGTTATATCTATATCCATGTTATTTCATCGTTCTCATAATTTGGAACCAAGTTGATGCAAAAGTAAAAAAAAAACAGAGAGAAAGATTACTTGTGATTTGGTTGTTTACAATTCAAAAAGAAAAGGAAGAAAGATCAAAGAAATCCCAAAAATGGAAAAAATAGAGTTTAGCCACAAAAAAATAGGGTTTTCATCAAACCTAGATTCGACAACTCAAATATAAAAATATTTTATTCTTAAGATATATTTGTGCCATATCTTGATTTTAGAATTATTTAGACATACTTTGTTGAGTTGTTTATAAAATTACCAAAAAATAAATAAATCATAACAACTAGTCTTACGTTAAAAATTTATTTTGTTGTTGATTTCAGGTTTGCTGCATAATAATCAGTCCAAAAATAATGTCTTTACTTTGTTTGAATTATTTGAGTTTTATTTCACTATTTTTCCTAATTTCATAATTTTTTTATGTCTTTGTAACATTCATATTTTGCACGAATTTGCTTTGCTATTCATATTTTTGTATTTATAGTTTTGTATTGATAGTTTTATAATCTATATATCAAGATGTTAGACGATGTAAGTTTATAATCCATAAAGGATTTTTGTAATTATTAAAAAAATAGATCTAAAAAATATCTCAATTTCATTATGAAAATATTTCTTATATTAATTTAAACCTCAAGCTTTAATTAGTTCTTAATTAAAAAATTTCATCCTTTTTAAAAAGCTTTCATCCATATTTCCATTCAAATTATTATTATTATTGCGAAATTGTAGGGAACTTAATCTATTATATTAAGTGATTTTAACAAAATTGTTTAACATAAAAAACAAAATAATTTAAGAATTAAATTAATATAAAAATATTTTATATGCAAAATCAATAATACCTAGTTTATTTAATGTTTGTCCTAAACAAAATAAAGGCATATCTATCTGTTTAATACTAAAATTACATATATTCAGGTGAATGTATTTTTATACTTACCTCAAGCTTTTCGGTGCGTGATTCCCATAATTTAAAAAAGGAATCACTTTGTGAGGAATACAAGAAGTCATGTTAGATTCATAGGATTTTAAAACTTATTGGCATACTTGTGGGTTCCTTGGCTCTTGAATGGGCCTCTCGATTGCTTTTTGGAGTTTTTATGGATTTGGGTATACATGTTGGCCCAATCCACTTAGAAAATATTGCCTTAATTTCTTGGTTTACGTTGATTTGTTGTAATTTATGAGAAAAACACAATATACAATGGTAGAAATTATTTTCTCATTACTAATAATGACTATTCTAGATCCATAAGGGCTTACCTTACTAAATGATTCACATAATTTGAGGGTGTCTTTACTATGCTCATGATGATTCTAAGACAAGTTCGAAGTAGTGCATCTTGTTATATAATATCCTTGTGATCAAAAGGGATATCAAGTATGTTCTTCTCAATTAGAAAATTTTATATCTTGAGATGTTATTTTCTATGAAAATCAATTTTGTTTCTTGAATATCACCTCAATTCACTATACAATTAGTCTTTCCGCTTATTGTTCATGACATGGATGCAATTCTCTTTTTAATCAAAACAAAAACAAAACACCTCTTCCTATTGTGCCTAACTTTAGTGGCATCAAAACTCTAATCCTATCACAACAAGGAAATAAAACACTTATATCACCCATTCCCATTCAATCTCCTTAGTCTTAACATGTTAAAAAAGCATAATTAACTACAACATTATATCAAAACTCTAATCCTATCACAACAAGGAAATAAAACACTTATATCACCCATTCCCATTCAATCTCCTTAGTCTTAACATGTTAAAAAAGCATAATTAACTACAACATTATATTCACCATGCCCAGATCATGTGTCTTTTTCACTGTTGCTTGAACCATAAAGTTTCTACAAGTATTTCTTATCCTTTATCTAATTTTATCGGTTACAATTGGTTTACTCCTTCACTCTCGGCATTCCTAGTGACTATCTTCATAAATTACAAATCTTAAACTTTTTCATGTTGTTAATGATCGTAAATGACATGAGGTCATGACATAAAAAATGGATTCTATTGGAAAAATAACACTTTGATATTGACTAACCTATGGGAAAGTAGGAAACTAAGTGATTCCATTCAAAATTAAATACAAATCTATTGGAAAATATTGAAGGCATATCCTGTAGCCAAATGATATAACTAAATTGAAGGAGTTGATTTTGATGAAACATTTGCTCGTATTGTAAAGCTTATTACTGTTAGTGTTATTAGTTTTTATAGCTAATAAGAAGCGAGAGCTTTATCGATAAGATATTCATTATTTCATTCTTCATGGTAACAAAAACTTTACACATCACAAAAGAAAGTGTTTCAGGGTTTTTAGTGTTTGCCTCAATTAAAAAGGTTTTAAATTTCAAAATTAGATGTTAAATTTAATGTTAACGATCTAAACTCTAGGCATTATTCTTACAACTTGAAACTTATAGTTCCAAACTTGTAACAATGCATTAAAATCCTTATGACCTTTTAATATGCAGAAAGTAAATTAAAACTTGCAGAGTAATCAAATAATCTGAGTATAAAATATAACTTAACAACTCAAGATTAAGGAACTTACATTCATTGGATGATTCTTTAATTGATTATAAACACACACTAAAATTCCTTGATAAGAAAACATGAACTGATATATATATATTTTTGGTGTTTTTTTGGCTTTTTTGGTAATGAAAACTACAAGCCTATTAGATTACAATGGAGACTGCAAACCTACTATTACAATTCTTTTAATTATCATCATAAACTATCAGCTTATAAACTATCTACCTGCAAGTTATATGCTCATTGATTATCACCTACAAGGTTACAAGCCTATTGATAAACGAGTTTTGAAGATCCTAAAAAAATCTTATTTCAATCACGTAGCAATGTTGAATTGTTATTGTTGTCATTGTTTCTATCTTCATTCATCCTTGGTTTATATGGGAAAAGTCATGAATAACCATTTATTAACTACTTACTTTCTCCATCACTTCTCACTTAAATGATGTATGATTGAAACATCCCATCTATATTATCTTATTTGTTTTTAGTCAGTTTTTTTTGCAAGTCTGGGTCATATCTTTCCCATAGTTTGTCTTTTCTTTCCTTTAATCCAGACTTCAAAACTCTGATATATTATATTCACCTAGTTCAACCCATAATCAAGTCTTGTCTTTTATTTAAGCCTATACTTATTTTAATATAAAAACACTTATTAAATCCATCTCACTATTTCGTCATTGGTTTTTGCCAAGATATTTTCAAATTGCAATCTACACCCATGAATTTTACAAGATAATTTGAATTTTAAAACCTTTTACTCTATTAAAAGTCAATTTTTACCCCCTTTTTGTCTTATGTTATTTATACCATCTCTTTTTGTTTTAATTACTTTAAATAAACCCTAAAAGAAGTTTTAAGAAAGTGACCTCAAGATATTCATAAAAAACAATTATGGACAAAGTTCCTACCCTTCTTGTTCCTAAATGATAGCAATCCCAAACAATCACAAAGCTTCATACCTTCCTTCCTATCAAGAGTTCTTTCATCTTGAACTTCTTAATCCTTCTTCTAATGAAGTTCTTTCATTTCAACCTTTGATTAATCTAAACATCCACTTCAATCATATTATGGGTCTTATAGTCCATAAAGTTCCAACTTACCTAAAATTCCTCATGTAGTTAAAGATGTTGTATTGAAAATCCCTAATTACACAACACCTTCTCTATTCCATTCTTTAAAATTGACCTAATTCAATTGCGATTTCTTTTCTAGATATATTGCTAACCCCACCAAATCATGGTCTACCCCTATTATTGTTGTCAATAATTTTTAATCTGCATTGTTAAACCATGATTTTATTAGAAAAAAAAAATATGGAGAAATCAATGTTTAGAAGTCTTTTTTGATCTCATTATTCGTTGTTTTCCACCTTTCAACCCTTTTTTTTTTATGTGAAATGCTTGTAGCTTTGGGGTTTCCAGGTATAATTGTCTATATTACTCAGTTTCATCCTTTAACTATCACACTAGAAAGGCAAATGGAGTTACCAATGACTATGAAGTTTGGAGAGTCCTTTGAAAAGTTTGCACTGGAACTGTTTAAAGGTGACAACCTTGTTGCCATGAAATTCAAGTTCCATTTAATTTGGATTTATCTCTATCTAGTGGTTTGTAAGGGTGTTATCATTAGCAATAGCTATTTGAGTCTAGTGATACTTTTCTTTAAGCATGATAAACCTTTAGCTCTTCCTCCTATGTTTTTAGAAATTATATCTAATAGTCTTCATGATGCTAGTGATGAAAACCTTTCTAGGTTTATTGGGAGCCCTTTGTGATTTGTTATACTTTAGGCTACAATTTATTTCCCTTCATGTTATTCTAGAATTTATGACCCTGATTTATGCCAAGTCATTTTCTTATGGCCACTTTTGTAGCCTTATTATGTCTTTTCTCATCACTTATTTTTCTATTATTATGTATGAAATGATCTCTATTGAGAGTTCTTCTTATGATTAGAGCCATTTTCTACGCCAAAAAGTATCGACCTTCTTGGTACCAACTATGTACTTTGAGCGTGGTTTTATCTAAAGAGAATCTCAAATATTGGGTAGCTATCTTGATATATATAGACTTATCCTAATCTTAGTTTATAGAGCTATCAAGGTAGAAAGTTATTACCAAAACCTAGC
>Ga0325414_1009359_pt1 | contig 10326 bp, 3 predicted proteins | sample PopdelMetagenome_8_FD_206183 | JGI IMG/M metagenome (GOLD analysis project Ga0325414, IMG submission 206183) | Populus deltoides microbial communities from Bellville, Georgia, United States - Leaf-PdKOR-R3 | ecosystem: Host-associated > Plants > Phyllosphere > Phylloplane/Leaf | place: USA...
AAGCTTGCAAAGTACATCATCTAATTCACGTGGATAAACTGGTTTAACTTAAAGCATATATCATAGATGTCCTACTTGTATCTCAAGAAACCCACATCATAGACAGATCTTCGTACTTTTTCACAATTTGTGTTTATTAAGGCAGTTCCTGAAAGAGGGACAGAGGGATGCTAATCTTCTGCTATTAAATGAAGTCGTACCAGAGAGATACCTCGCACGCGTGCACACCGACGTATTATTATGAATACATGTTCTTTGTTAGAGCGATCCATAATTCTTGCTTGAAATATATATATATCATCCACTTCATGGCTTTGATTCCTAACGCAATGGCTGATTCAAGACTCTTTATTTAATTCTTTTCCAGATAAAATATTGGTATTACATGTTTTATGTGCCGAAGTGGTTCTTCTTTTCATCTTTTAGAAACAATGATTGCTCTTCCTTTTCTTTTGTCTCTAGTGGGATATGCTTATGAGCTTTATCTTCGATCGACATCTTTCAGATTTGGGGTTTGGGACGCATCACAATGGGCTGCCCGAGCTCGTGAACATGCTTTAATTTGGCTACAGATATAGTGGAAGAAAACAGATACCTGCAGTGCTAGGAGTCACTGCATTCCTTGTGAAGAAGATGGGATCATGAAGTCGTGTTCATTAGTGCCAGTTAAGAATTTGTTAGTCCTTTCCATAAGCTGGCGAAGTGGGATATCATCTTGGGAAGATCTGAGATTTGGATCTTCCTTTAGTTACCAACCGGGACCCAATCTCACAAGCTGAAGGAATTCTTCACTTTTGCTTTTTTTAATATTTAAGTGACATTTGGTTTATTATCTCAGCTTAAAAATGGTTGATCTGGCCTGCTGAAATTGCAGTGGTTTTAAATTTTAATATGCGTAGTGGACAGATATAACTTTGTACAGACGCACCAGACCTTCAGTTTCTGGTGACATGTTGCTTTCTCATATTGAGATTGGAATTTTTTAATTTGTCCTTATCAATCTTATTCTATTAAAAAGAATTTAGAAAACAAAATTAGTATCTTCGTTGATGCAAGCAACATTTCTTGTTTATGATTATGACATGCAATATCTTCCAAGTCTTTCAGTTTAGTAGCCAACCAGGCTACCACGAACAGTCTCATCTCATCAGGTGAAGCTTGTCAATGATTCACGGTCACCAACAACAGCGTAAAAGTTTCCTTTAGAACGACAGGAGAGCTGCTTCGTCAAACAAGCGCCATTCTTTTCATAGTTTATTATGCTATGCTATCTTTTGAAATTTACAGAGGATTTCCCATTTGAAATGGTAACTAAGAGTATCTGGCAGTTAGTCAAGTGTTGAGGTTTCTTTTCCTTTTCCTTTTCCTTTTTCTTTTTTCTAGGAAAAAGCAAGTAGTGATCATCATGATATGGTTTCAAAATGAAATTTGCAATGCCATGCCCACACCTACTTTACGAAAAGGACTCGCCCAGGCTCTCCAAGAACACTGATCAGCGAGAATCCACAATCAGCAAAAGAAAAGGAAGCAGAATCATGCATACGTCCACCATTATTTCCATGGGAAACAAAGTTAAATGGGTGTGGCCCAATGATGATCATTACTAAAGGAAATAGAGACCCCCTGAACTTGATGATGAGCTTTGCATTATGCAAGGAGATATCCACTCCCTGCTAACATCAACTCACTATTCCTCGGTGCATGACTTTGCCCATACTAATGGTCTTGGACGTTTCTTTTCCATACTGTTAGCTTTAAAGTTAAAGAAAAGAGAAGCAGATTAACAATAAGACAACTACTTTGGATGAAGACGTACCAAACGTTACTGCTTAGCACTACCTGCAATCTACCAAGACAAGGATGTGAAGGACAAAGCGGGCAGTTTAAAGACCAAACTACATGCTTCCTCAGCCAAAAGGACGCTGGCAGGAGAACGTAGTTTAAAGACCGTTTCTATTGTTCTTTTAAATTAAAACAAAAAACAAAAACGACTTCATTTTAGAGAGAGAAAAAAAAAGGGTTAAAAAAAAGAAAGAAAAAGATATATTCTTGAAGTGTTTGATTTGACTGAATCAACCAAATTACAAGTTGACTCCGAAAATCACCTGAAATTAAAAAAAAAAAAACCTCAGTCCTCGTCGAGCTTCATGTTGGCTTGTCAAGCGGAATTAGACCAGCAATTGTAATACTAGTTATCCTAATTACAGTCGATACCTAGCATCATCTCCTAACAGATAAGCACTTGGCTGCGAATTTCATGGGATACCAGTTCCTCATCCCAACTAAACACGATTCTCTTGAGGTACAACTTAAGTGGCAACAAAGCTAATACTTAGGCATGCAGTCTCAAATTCAAACTATTATAGACTAACAGGCAAAATAAGGTTAGAGTTTTTTCTTTTTTTTTACAGATATGGAGCAAAAGCAGGAACGTTTTGGGTGCTGAAAGTTCTATCCATGTAATTCTGCTTGGAGGTCAACATAAACTTCCCGAGTTGATACAGATTCTAAAGCCACCTCTACCCAAAAAAAAATAATGATAAAAAGGGAGAAAGGGGGAAATATCAAACAAACAAGAATTAACAAATTCACCCATTGCATCAGAGAGTCATGAGGAAGAGCAAAAGGATCTGGCCACACAGATTTAACAGCCCTCAATCTTCGGCTCTGACTCTCAGATTTTGCACCCTAATTGATTGTCCATGCCTTCTAAGTTCATTTGTTTTCATCCTGGAACAAAACTATTAATACACATATCCCAAAACTCAAGCCTCCGTGCCCTCTTCAACAGTTGGGAGGCCACCGTCGTTGATAAAGGTTGGATTAAGAAATTTGGAAACAAAAGACCACAACTTGTACACATCCTCGAAGTTGGTCAGGAATCCCAGAGATGCGGTGACTACCTCAACCCTTATGAACCCACTTTTTCCATTATGATGCCCATTTTCCATTGGTCTGCATAAAGAAGTATCTTCAAGGTTCACAGCACCGTATTGTGGTCTTGGGCTATCTAGAATCCTTATGTGACTAAGGAAACCAATGCCAAGAGAGACACCTTCTCTTTCAGCTAGCTTCTGAACAACTTCTGGATTTATAAGCCCCCGGTTTCTATCTCTGACATTGAAAGCTACTGCTGCACCCCTTTCATATTTTATTTTTGGGCCATAGATGTGTACAAGATTCACCCTTCCATCTCCATCTGGACTGGGTAACCTGAGTTGAAGTAAAGAGGTTACTAGCCAGTTGATTAAATATCTCAGTCGGAGAGTAGTTTTGTTGAGACCCAACATATTCACATGGTCCAAGTGTCGGCAAATTATCTCAGGTTCCCTTCGATCCCAATCTTGCCCATCGACATATTCTCCATCAGTGCTGTAATCTTCATCATCCAGGCTGGTTGCAGATATCTCTCCTGGCTCCAGAGTATGGCTCAGACGCTCTTTGTGGTTGTCCTCCATGCTAAATGATACCCTTCTTCCCCTGCTTGAATGTCCATTCTCTTCCAACCCAAAGAATCTACTACCACCACCATATCTACTCCCTTCCCTTCTCCCCAACAATCTGAATTCACCTTCTGTTTCTCGTCTTATAGCACTTTCTTTCATCTCCGAGCAAATTGCAGCAGTTGAGCCATTTGTTAGGTTATGTTGCAAACCAGAGGTTGACTTATTGAGATGGGATCTGTTTACGGCAGAGTTTGAAAAGAAGCTAGTTCCAGGTTCCTCCTCAATCTCATGAACATGCAAACGATCTGAGCCCTTCTTATTGTTTCTTGAAGAGAGGTCTGTTCCTGAAAATTGTTCTTCTTCAGAAACCTCCTTAACATGGTCCAGTTCCTGTGAAACTGATAGAACAGCAGCATCGAAAGACAACACATGGTGGTCATCATGTGACCCCGAGTTTACCCCTTTGTCATCATACATTGGGCTGCCATATACTTTGGATGTTGGTTTTGGGGAGAGTCTCACGTTGTTCTTCTTTCCAGAAAACCAGAAAGGTGGTAATGGAGAGGCCAGTTTTGGCTTGTTCAATTGGCCTGCACTGTCTGATCCCAAGGGACTCTGACCCAAATCAATCCAGAATGAGTTGTCCGATGATTCATCTTCACTGAAGACAGGGCTTTTCATCACTTCCCCCACTGAAATACTTTCAGTTTCTTCAAATATGGTGCTCGTTCCATCTCTGTCAGAACTGTTCTCATGCTCCATCTCAGTCTCGAATACATCCCTCACCTGAGAAGATGTGAAAGCACCAGAAAAGGCAGGCAACTGTGTTACTGGATGATTTTCTGTGGCTTTTTCAGCATTCCCAGCAACCTCATCATCTTCAATGCCAACCAACCCATCCAACCCATCCACGGAATCACTCAAATACATAGGAAACTCGGGTGTAATCTTTACCATTCCAGACCCTGTACTGCCAGACTGATTTTGGAGGCTTCCCATCACTGATTTCTTGATAAGAAGACATCCAAAACCAGTAGGATCATATCCAAATACTCTGTAAAATGACGTGATAATGAAGTCAGGACGAAACAAGGACAGCCCAAGTGAATCCATATCTTTAGGACCCAATGAACCAGCATCAAGCAAGACATGCCAATGGTTCTGTTGAGCTAGTGCCATCCATTGGTACGAATACTTTGCCCCAGTAACTCTCGACTGCACTGGAAATACAAACAAACCAACTGCTGAATCCTTCTTCCTCCTCTTCTTATTTGAAATTTGCTTTCTCAAATCAGTGGAACAAAGTTTAAGAGTTGGCCATTTAAACCACGAACTATAAACTTTAGCACCCTTCTCTTTGGCACTTTGAGCCATCCAATTCACAGACTGGCTCTCGTAATCAAACATAGTCAACAACTTCTTATTAGTATGAAAAGGGTACGATTCAGCAAGCAATTTAAAGGCCGACCCTCTACTCACAGTAAAAACAAGACCATACTCATGCTCAGGGATATTCAAATAATCCATTATTCTAGTCTTTATATCATATTCCACAGTGCCCTTTTCAGCACCACCATACAGAGCATGATTACTCAAATTTGCAGTTATCTCCGACAAGCTAAATGTTGAAGAATCCCAATAATGCAAAGACTGAAGATATGAAAAAAGCCCAAATCCACAGTAATCAAGGCATACCTTTGGAGACAAATGTGCATACTCATCTGACCTTAACTGATCCACCTTCTCTGAAGACTGATACTTTGGATACATCATGAGGAACTTGGAGAATGCCTCATGAAGGTCAGGTATAGATTCTTCATTCTCAAATATTCGTTCAGCAGCTAACGCTGTGGCACGCAAGAATTCTCGCTGCGCATGCAGTCTTGCTAGGGATCTTGATCTCCCAAGACTCTCATCTTGGTTTGCAAGAGTCTCAGGCTCCATATCTTGAGATTTAAAGAGTAACCCATCTTCAGATGCTTCTTCAAGAGCCTCCCTGAGCTTGTGTTCTTGAAGTTTTCGAAGAATAGATGAGTCCCTCTTGATATCAAGACTGGATTCAGACCCATCTTTCCTTCTGCTCTTCTTGTACAAGAGTAGAGCAGCACACTGAGATAGAGGCTTCCACAGTGAAAGATGCATCAAATCTTGTAACTTACCAATCAACTGAGACAAAACCAAGAAAGCAAATCTAGCTCAAGATTCAACGAAAACAATTTTGGTTTAGCCCATCTAAGAAAAACTCAAATTTCTCAAAAACAAGGCTAAGTTTCAAAACCCTAAGCAGATCAAGAAAAGCTCAGAAAGGAACACAGATTCCCCCCCCCCCACCCCCCAAAGAATCAGACTTTTCATAAGGAACCCAAAAACAAGAAACAGAATCTGTACAAAGATGTAAACTTCAACAAATTGCGGGTCAAAAACCAGAGCTCAGAATGGAAATGTCTCAATTCCAGAACGTCCAAACTCCCATTTCAGTAAAGAGTATAAGAAAGAAAACAAATTTAGAAGAAACCCAAGAAAGAGAGGGAGAGAGAGCTAAGACCTAGAACCCAAAATCCAGATCCCCAAATCTTACCAAAAGAAAGAAAACAGAAAAAGGGTTTCACTTTAAATGGACACACAGCTTAACGAACCCCTCTCTAAACACTCTTTGTATCACCAAGACTCCATTAGCACAAACTTAAGAGAGCTCAGAAAAAGGATCCCACTTTCTTTTTCTTTTAGCCTCTCTCTTTCTCTCACTGCACAACACAAATAAGAAAGCTCATTTACTACAACTCCAATCAAAGTAAAACATGCCCAGTTTTGCTTCGATAATGATAAGTTATAATAACCCCACTCTGCTCCCTCTCAATTGACTCTCTTACCTTGACAAACAGTGATGGAAAGGACATTGACTTTGCTCATCCAGAGGTGTTTTTTGTGACTGTGTTTAGTTTTATTAATTATGCTAGTAATCAATGTATTATTTTTGGCCAATTAAGGGGTTTTTTTCTTTTTTTTTTAATGAGTTATGTGTGTGGTGGGACCTACTCTGCCATTTTTCTTCAGTGTCATTGCTTAAAAAGTCAAATAATCAGCTGGTGGCTTGTAAAAGCTGTTTTCTGTCCAACTATGCAGCTCCAAAGTTCAGCTTCCCTTACAAAACCTCAATTCATATTTTGCTACTTAGTTTTTTTCCTTCTATTTTAGCCTTTTAATCATAGTAATAGTTGTTAGATTTGATGACTTAATCAAAATATATATATATATATATATACTATTGAAATATTAGATGAATTTAAATTAGGTATTTGTATCATTCATTCTTATTAAAATTATGTTATTTTGATTTTTTTTAATTATTAAAATTATGTTATTAAAATTATAAAACTCAAATTGGTGATCTCTAGAATTCACTGTATTATTTTCTATTAACATAAATGTGCAAATATATTTTTTTACAAGTGATGTCTTTGATTTTAAATTTGGGTCACACTTCAATGAAATTCTGTTAATATAACATAGTTTTAATGTGACAGATAAAAATATAAATTTTTTTTTTATCATCCACATTTGTGCATGACGCTTGAAATGCCTTGGACCATAATATAAAAAGGAGCATTGACCTTATTAATTTTTATTATTATTATTGTAGCAACCAAAAGCAATTATGCATTGCATTTGGCTTCATCTAACCATATATATACAAGTTTAGTGTCCCTTTCATTTCAAATAGTTAAGCAATTTCGAAGAAAATTCCCAGAAGTTTCTGGTGATTAAAATTGTTTATAGTCATGCTTGGGTCTTAGTTACGGGTAGAAGTAGGTGAATATTATTAATTCTTACTTCTGGGTTTTACTTTGAGTGCAAGACTAAGATAATGTTCATGAATATTAATTCTTTAGAGGCAAGGCATTACAAGATAAAACTAGTGAAAAAGAAACCAACTTGGATGGAATTGACTTGTTTTATTCAAGGATAATTAAATCATCTTTTATGGATGGATGCATTTGACACTGCAAAGCCTTTTCTTCTCGTGAAGTTTATGGCTACAAGGGATCAAAATAAAATAAAATAAAATAAAAGATACATTATAGAAACTCACGAGTGTTCAAATGTCATAGCAAGAAACCTTTTTATTGAGCTTGACTATGCATCCGAACCAAATTATTGTAGATTTAGTAAAATATTAAACTCAACCCCTTCAGGTTTGGTTACACACCATACCCAAGATTTTAGAGTCAAAGTCATTTTGAGTCAAGGATTTCTTTAGATAGGAGCACCCAAAATGAAAATTTAGGGTTATCATCTCCCAACATCCTAACTATGCAAAAAGTTTTATAAAGATCGTCCATACATCAATCAGTATTAATGTTGAATATAAGAAATATTTCCATTGACATTAATATTGTATATATATTGATGTAGGATCGTCTTTTATAAGCATGCGATACTCCCATAAATAATTAATGTCATAGAAAGAGACACTTACAATCAATATTAATGCTAATTATAAGGGTTTTCCTTCCACTTAGATATATAAAAAAAGGAAAAGACATGCGACCCTCGAGTAAGAAAAGGAAAAATTAAGGTTATAAATACAGTCTGAACAGAAAGAAATTCACTATTTTCACTCTCTTACAAGGGACAAAAAAAAATTAAAAAACAAACTTTTTTATTTTTAAAATTTAATGCTCATTTACTACAATTTCCTATATAATAAAATCACTGACTTGATTATCAAAGAATCTCTAAAATTCTCAAAAAAAAACTATTTTGTAAGAAGTCCAGCCCTCATCATCATCATCAACCCTTCGAGTTCTCAGTTATAAAAAATAGAAGATAAACATGAACACATGATCATCCATCATTTAAACGCAATGAAAAGTAACTTCCCAAACCTTTTGAATTCTAAAATATCATCAATTTTAGTTTATAACCAAAAAGAAAAAAGAAGACATCTTAAGCATCTTATAAATTGCATTAACAGTTCTTCATCGGATGTTAGCCTCATAAATTAAATAATTCAGCAACCCTCTCAACCTGTTCATAATCTTCTACACTATTTGAATTTTGAATTAATTAATGCCATCATTTTCTTAGAAACCTTCGTATTTTCCATAGAATTTGATATCTTAGAATAGATAGGTTTTTTTTCTTGGATCCTCAGGTTGGACTGTAATTAGGTAGACTGCCAACTGCTCAAGAGCTAGCAATAAAGGTTTTTAATAAGGTCAATTTACAACATGCATTCGCAAGTATTAATGTTTTGTGTTCATGACATGCCCCCATTAATGGTGCTAGGTGATGTGGGGCCTCCTGTCTCCACAAAATAAAATAAAATAAAATAAAATAAAATAAAAAATCATTTAGACACTCTCACGAATCCAGCTCCTCGTATGATTGAAGTACAAACCTAATGAAGAGGGAAACATGTGTTAAAGGAACACTGATCCAGATCAATAGTATTCTTTCAATTGTCGTGTCATTTTAGTTTTTTTTTTTTTTTATTCTGTTGGGTTTAGAATTTTAGAGTTATTAGAAAGTGTTTTAAGATTGGAAATGATTTTATTTAATTTATTATGTTTTTTTTAAAGAGAATTAGAGCTTTTTATGATATTATTAGCAATTGTTTTTATGAATAATCATGTATTAAACTAAAATACAAAACTTTTTATAATAATTTTATTATTAATAATGAATGAGAATAAAATATCTATTTTCTTTTTATTTTATTTTTAATATAATTTTCTTATATTTATTATCTTTATAGTTTATTTTTGTATAGGTGTGTGAAAAGGATGATTTTTTTAATTGTACTTGCTTTTACAATCATAAAATGCTTTTGTTTTTTTTTTTTTAATGTTTCTCTTAGAAAATGCATGTTTTCGTCAAGAAAATAAGAAATACATGACTAAAAAAAATTTCTTGGATACAAATATATTTTTTTCCCTTCTCATTCAAATAATTATAATTTTTGTGAATATCTTTTTTGTATTGCCACTACTAATAAAAGAATAATTTATCTTCACAACACAAAAAATTGCATGAATAAAAAAAAATACAGTTTAGATGAAAAATACAATTTTACTTCATAATTTTATTCATTTTTTTTTCTAATAATATTTTTATTTTTATCCAACCATCTTGCTCTATATTTAAATTAAATAGTTATGATTTGGTGTACAATAAATAAAAAATAACTTAGTTTCTTACAATTTCGTTTATCTCACTTAATTTAAATATCTAAATTCAGCTGAAACTTCCACCAGTCCCTTTTCGACACACCCTTTCATAAAACATACTAATATTTAGCCTCCACATGCTTGCTAGTATTTATTAAATATAAATAGGAAAATCCAACACCACATATATACATATATATATATATATACATACATACATATATATATATATATATATATATATATATAAAGTTTGAAAAGGTAGTTCCCAAGGTATTTATGTTTGTGAATACGTACAAAAAATGTTAGGTCAACTCGAAGGAAGGCATGATGAGGGTATCACATGAGATATTTGATATTATTCAGAGAGAGAGAGGAAGATGATAAAAATGTTAGGGTACTGGAAGGTCCTCGGATTCCCAGTTCTTCAGTAGCGAGCAGGACTTGTGCACAGCCCCCCAAAAGGGCCAATTAGCTACATTACTTTGTTATCTTGAGAAATTGACCGAAGGCCACAAAAGTTATAATAATAATAATAATAATAATCTGGTTCATATGTCGAGGCTAAGGAATTCTTCAAAAAAGTGGTCCACCTCAAATATATACATTTATTTATTCCTAAAATATCATAGAATATAGTTTCTGATTATTATGATTCAAACTATTAGATGCCCAACCAACCGGTGGGACATTCATTGCAATTTTCTCTC
>Ga0325414_1009360_pt1 | contig 10326 bp, 7 predicted proteins | sample PopdelMetagenome_8_FD_206183 | JGI IMG/M metagenome (GOLD analysis project Ga0325414, IMG submission 206183) | Populus deltoides microbial communities from Bellville, Georgia, United States - Leaf-PdKOR-R3 | ecosystem: Host-associated > Plants > Phyllosphere > Phylloplane/Leaf | place: USA...
TTACTTATTTTATTTGAAATAATTTATGAAATGTTAATTATTATTATTTTAATTTCTTCATCTTTCATTTTTTTTAGATTTGATCTCTATTATTTTGATTATTATTTATTTTATTTGAGATAATTTATGAAATTATATATTTTTTTAATTTTATTCCCATTCAAATTTTTAATTTGTAAGATTTATTCCTCATTATTTTAATAAACTTGAGAAAAATAAAATATTAAGAAGTTATTTTCCAACTAATTTTCTATGACATAACCAAACACTAGAAAATATTTTTCTATTATCAAAAAATAATTTACTTTCCCAAAATTTATTTATTTTTAAAAAATTATTTTCCAGCAAACAAATAGAACCTAACTAAATGATTTTTTTCTTTGAAATTAAACACAAAGCAGAAACTACCGTATACCGAATAGTCTGTAATTCTGACTTGTTTATACACAAATCTGACCATCTGTTTGGGCTTAATATCTGGGCTTGGCCTATTAAAGTTTGTCAATTAATTGAGTGCCTAATAGTTGGGCTGATAAAAAACAACTCAGTTTGATTTTTTTTTCTTTTTCCCCTCTAGCATATTCGGCTTCTTGTAAAGCTCTTGGCCGTAACTCAATTACTCAAGCCCAAAGTAACAAAAGGCAATTAAAAGAAGGGAAGTTAACAAAACACTGTCCAGAATATATATATATATATATATATATATATATATATCCCTATGTAGATATATATGTAACCCTCCTAAGCCATTTTGTATCAACTCTATCTAGGTACCTTCTCAACCTTCCCTTCTCAAGATGCAAGTCCTGAAGGCCCATGCATGGAATGGCTGTATTTGAATACTTCGGCATGAATCCAATACTCATCAAGGTTTTCAATAAGGGAATGTCAGACCACTCTACCATTACCATGCAGAAGATTCTTGAGACTCACAGAGGCTTTGAAGGCCTGATCACATCATCCGTGGATCTTGGTGGAGGGACTGGAGCTGTAGTGAATATGATCGTCTCTAAACACCCTTCAATTAAGGGAATTAACTTTGATTTGCCTCATGTCATAATTGAGGATGCCCCATCTTGATGTACTTTGATTCTGGTTTCCAAACAATGCCTTTTGATGTTTTGATTGCTTTGTTATAGAAATGGTGTATGATATATGTCGCGGGGTGCGCGGGCGCCGGAGCGACGTCATCTGGCGATAACAGAGGCTTTCATAAAATTATGATTAATGTTTAGGAGGTGTTATGTGTTGGGAAGGGTTTTTGAATTTAATCATAAAATTATGATTAATGTTTAGGAGGTGCCACCTACTATTATGGTCACTAGGAACCTATGGTCTACGAGAGTCTGGGTAAGGGACTGGTTGTGCAAGAGGAAGACACATCACCCCCAGTGCACCCTACCTAAGGTAAGTTGCATTGTTGTTTGATTGTTTTTTTCTAAGTCGGGTTTCTATTCGTTGGTCTTTTCTAAAGTTCAAGGTAGATTTCTCTTCATGAGAGAGTCTCTACCTTATTGGATTAAATCCTAACCGTTCTAACGTCTGAATTTTAGCATCGCATCTATTTGCACTTTGTATCTTTAATACCTGAAAGTGCATTTTATCGTGTAATTTTACATCCACAAATATTAAAGTCTACATCTAGACCCTAAAAAATTGGAAAAAGGTTTTTTAATATTTTGGCCAAACCCTAATGGATGATCATAAACTAGCTATGATATCCATTTTTGAATTTTTTTTTAAACATGAAAAAGATGCATTTTTTTAATGAAAAATATGCTTGGAAAAATTTAGGATTTGGCCGTGTGCATCAAAATATATTTTTTCTTTTTTAAAATGTTTTGAATTTTTTTTGAAATATTTTGGAGAAAACCGGGTATTTTAATACCGGATTTGTATTTTACAGTGTAAATATACAACTCGATATTATGAAAAATTGGTAGAAAAATATTTGAGAAAATCACAATTTTTTTTCAAAGGATTTTTGAATATTTTTTTTGGAATTTTTTGTTTTTTTTAAAAAAAATATATAATATAATATTATATATTAAATATTATTAAAACAGGTGGGCCAGGCTGGCCCAGATGACTGGGCTAGGCATAAACCCAGAAAACAGTGGGCCAATATCGGCCTAAAATGGTTGGGCTGATCTCGGCCCAACATACTTTCTTTCTCTCCTTTTTGGGAGCCGGACCCGACCTAAACATTTGGTCTGGGCCAGAACTGGCCTGGCCCAAGTGAAATGAATTATGTGCAGAACATGAACAGTAAGTTCACGTTCTGCATGCAACTTTGTAGTTGCACCTGGCAGAGTGGAGCGAGAGGCAACCTTGCGAGGGGAGAAGCAGTTGTTGTCACCGTCCTAGAGTGAGGTTGGAGGTGGTCCAGGTAGTCACCCTGAAGCTGGTGGCAGCGTTTGTGGAGGAGTCGGTGCTGCTGTTGCCGATACTGGAGAAGGAAGAAAATGAAAATGATGGTGTTGATGGGCTGCTGCCGCAGTGGAGGCTTTGGCCGTGTGCATCAAAATATTTTTTTTCTTTTTGAAAATGTTTTGAATTTTGTTTTGAAATATTTTGGAGAAAACCGGGTATTTTAATATCGGATTTGTATTTTACAGTGTAAATATACAACTCGATATTATGCAAAATTGATAGAAAAATATTTGAGAAAATCACAATTTTTTTTCAAAGGATTTTTGAATATTTTTTTTGGAATTTTTTTTAAAAAATATATAATATAATATAATATATTAAATATTATTAAAACAGGTGGGCCGAGCCGGCCCAGATGACTGGGCCAGGCATAAACCCAGAAAACAGTGGGCCAATATCGGCCTAAAATGGTTGGACCGATCTTGGCCTAACATACTTTCTCTCTCCTTTTTGGGGGTCGGACCCGGCCCAAGTGAAATGAATTATGTGCAGAACATGAACAGTAAGTTCACGTTCTGCATGCAACTTTGTAGTTGCACCTGGCAGAGTGGAGCGAGAGGCAACCTTGCGAGGGGAGAAGCAGTTGTTGTCACCGTCCTAGAGTGAGGTTGGAGGTGGTCCAGGTAGTCACCCTGAAGCTGGTGGCAGCGTTTGTGGAGGAGTCGGTGCTGCTGTTGCCGATACTGGAGAAGGAAGAAAATGAAAATGATGGTGTTGATGGGCTGCTGCCGCAGTGGAGGCTTTGGCCGTGTGCATCAAAATATTTTTTTTCTTTTTGAAAATGTTTTGAATTTTGTTTTGAAATATTTTGGAGAAAACCGGGTATTTTAATATCGGATTTGTATTTTACAGTGTAAATATACAACTCGATATTATGCAAAATTGATAGAAAAATATTTGAGAAAATCACAATTTTTTTTCAAAGGATTTTTGAATATTTTTTTTGGAATTTTTTTTAAAAAATATATAATATAATATAATATATTAAATATTATTAAAACAGGTGGGCCGAGCCGGCCCAGATGACTGGGCCAGGCATAAACCCAGAAAACAGTGGGCCAATATCGGCCTAAAATGGTTGGACCGATCTTGGCCTAACATACTTTCTCTCTCCTTTTTGGGGGTCGGACCCGGCCCAAGTGAAATGAATTATGTGCAGAACGTGAACAGTAAGTTCACGTTTTGCATGCAACTTTGCAGTTGCAGCCGGCGGAGTGGAGCGAGAGGCAACCTTGCGAGAGGAGAAGCAGTTGCTATCACCGTCCTGGAGTGAGGTTGGAGGTGGTCCGGGTAGTCGCCCTGAAGCTGGTGGCAGCAACATTTTTCTTTCTATCACCGAATTCTATCGATTTATCTCTCCTCTCTCAAATCAAAAATTAAAAAATAACAAAAATAAATTTTTGTATCAAAATTTAATTGAAAACATGTTGAGGGATCCAATTTATGTAGGGTGTAAAATTTGAGGATTGAAGTAAGCATTTTGTATGAACTTTGAAACCATCACTCATTTGTGACATCTTTTCTACTCTAGTTTCATGTCTTTTAATTTTATTTTTGGTCAACAAATTTGATTTAGTTATCCTTGAACTTGACTAAAAAAGATGCAATCGCAAACAAAAAAAAAATTAAGGATCATATTGAACAAAACACAAAATTTTGAGCAGTCTATCAACAGTAAAATTTAGAGAAGATGAATAGTGTGGTGTGTGCTGAGTGAAATGACCGCACCTTTAAGATTTATAGTAATGTTATAAGAACTGTTGTGGAGTAGGGAGATTCAACATTGTAGACAATGATAGGAAGTCTTTGGCACCCTCGCAAAGAAAAAGAAAAAAACAATGGAACTCCATGGTTTAGGTCTCTGATAATAATGCCAGCATAAAATAAATTGCAAAAGATACTGTTTGATTACAACAACTGTTACTAATGAACATCTATTAGGACATGAATGGAAATACAAAATCAACAAGAGGTGGCATGGACCAACAATTGAACAGTGACAAAAAACCTTCACCGTTCGCAGATGTAGCCTGATGCCTGTAACGATACACTGCATATGCTAGAAGCGAGTCTGCAACTGCCATTATTTCACAAAATGAACAAGAATTTAAGGTTGATGTCGGCGATGCGTCCTTGCAGGATTTCAGAAAAAAAAAAAAAACAGAAAAACAATTCTGGCCCCCAACTCCACGACCTGAATTTATTAGGAAATTGCAACAATAATAAGGTGATTAGTATCACTTACTAGTAAAATATGTACTATTCATTTGTTCTTGAAAAGTTCCAAACAGTGTTCTTGATCCAAGTCCCTGCTCCAAAACTTCTTGTAATATTCAGCATATGTGAAATCCCTGTATACGGCTCCAGTTCCATCATCGGTAAGAGCTTTAGGCGGGGTGATCAATGCGTTATCGTATGGACAGAGGAAGGAAGCAACTGACATCCTTGCCTTGTCAGTATTCGTGATAGCTCGGTGCCACACACTCTTGTATCTCCCATTGCTTAGTGCCTGCAATCACGAAAACTCATAAGAAGCCCATTGCTTAGTGCCTTCGATCATTCTTGCATCTCCCATTGCATGTGTTATATCACCAATCAACATTATAGCAGTAGAATGTTGCCCACAATATACGTGGACAAGAGAATGTTTGTTGCCAATATTGAGCCTTGCAGCTCAAGGGCACTCGTGTTCCCTTTCCCATTCCCATTCCCACAAGAGGTCTCAGGTTCAAGGAAATGAGTGTTTACCTGTAATTGATCACCGATGTTAATGACAAATGCATCTGGATGAGGATTAACAGCTACCCATTTCCCGTCTTTGAGGACTTGAAGGCCTGCTACTGATTGGTCTTGAAGTAAAATAGTGAGGGCATTGGGGTCGGTATGTCCTGGCAATCCGAAAGTCAACTCTGGCTCTGGACATGGAGGATAAAAGTTTACAGCCATATGTTGCCCTTGTTCACCCAAGACATTGTTTACATGATCCTTCTCGAGGCCTAAGCTCTCCGATATCAGTTCTTGTATTCGAAACCCAAGTTCTCGAACTTGTATACAATAACTACTTACAATGTCCCTATTCATACAGCACATTTCACATGATTAGATCATAATTCTACAGCACATTAATACTAAGTTGGTACTATTGTGATAAACAAGTGAGTCGAGAGTCACACATCCAAGAAGATCATAGATCATGAACATACGGAGAATAAATATTTTGAAAACTTGAGGAAGGCAATTGACCCCCTTCTACTCTATGCAACTCCGCCCAATGTAGAGATTGATAGACCATAAGGTCCATAACTTATTAACTTAATTCGGTCTCTAAGTTTTTTGGAACAATGAGAGTGGATCAAGAATTTTAAATTTTGATTTGCAAATTAATTAGACTCAAGAATGTACCAATGAAAGTTGAGGATATAATTGCCCCATTTGGCATAAAAGTTCATCCATCTCTTTGATATTGCTTACTAGTGATACGATGAGACTACAGGAAAAACTTCAGTTGAAATTTTTCCCCAAAATTCTTGATGTAAGCAAGACTTTTTATCCCCAAAATCAGATATACATCAAGAAGCAACAATGTCAAGTACCCCCGACATGTTTCTACAATAATAGTCAGCATGTTTGAATTACGATCATGTCTTGATAAGAAAATTATGAAGCAGAGTTTGCGTTTAAAACCATCGACCCTGCCTATAAATAATATATTTTTCCCAAAAAAAGAAAGAAAGAAAAAACCATTAATTATATAGCAGATGAAGACAGAAGTCTTTCCTTCACTCTTTCCACGTCATTAGCCCTATCTAAAAGACATCAATCCTACTAGATTGTGAACGACATTGTAATCTCGTTACCTTGAAGTCGTAGCTTGTTCGGGTCGGAGAAAGATACAGAGTTTTGGACATCATTTAAGATAACATTTAGTTACTTTTTCAAGACACATAAGAGAAATAAAAACAATGAAAACAGAAGAAATATATTTTTCTCTATTTTTTATTTTTCAAAAATAAAAATTGATTTCAAAACTATTTCATAAATAAATTTATTTGATGTGATCACTATCTAGGTTCCTCCATCTAAACATATTCATAACTCTTTTAGTTGACGACACCAACCAAATACCTCATAGAAGCTTGAAAATTAAAATATAGATACTATTAATCAAGAAGTCTACATTGTATATAAATCAACTTCAAATCACTATTATCCATGTCATCAACCTTGCTATGACAGAGAAAGATATTTATTGTGTAATTGTTCCCAGAATTTTATAATCAAGAAAGCATGCAACATGCACTGATCTCCATGGATGAATTCATTTTATTTCTTGTTGAATTGTCCAAAACATTGAAAAAAACAACCAGGGGATAAGATAACCATGATCTTAGGGCATCGATGAATGATCAGCATCACTCTGCCGGTGGTACCCCAGCAAAGACTGGAAGAGAGACCTAATTTATTTTGACAAATTAAGTAGATCGGTCGCATAACAGTACATCATCTTTCTGGAAGAGGGTTGACTAATCGCTAGGGACTTCTGCAGACTACCCTACCTTATTTAATTGTTTCGTCGACTGACCATCATTAAATGAATTATTCTCAAGTCCTCGATCTTGAGCTTATTATATCTTAGTCCTTCGTTTCTTCAAACTTGTAACTTAATCTTAAAAATAGCTGTTAGTTTCTCTTATACCCTTAATTTAAATTTTGATGATTTAGCTTATTATATAGATAGAAACCAGCACAATGGGGGGTTTTAAGAAACATGCACCAAAACATTTTAATAAAACAATATTGGTAACACCAAGCGGTGGATTATTTGATGCGTAAATTAAATTCATGCAGGAAACACCAAGATCATCTCGAGAAAAAAAAAATTAATCTCGATTGATGAGCAAGATAATCCAAAGATATCTCCAACCCGCAAACCAAAAATTAACAAAGAAAGAATAATGGTCAAGAAAAGTCAAGGAACTTGTTCATACGTTTTCAAAACATGGAGGATAAAGTCATAAACAGGTAGATGGAATATGCAGGACTAAGGCATATTTCAGTTCTCTTACGTCAACACGATTTCAGTTCATGACATCATTTTCCACCTCGTTAAGAAAAGCTTTTATTAATATGCAAGAAATCACAAATGTCAATGGATGTGATCTCATCCAGTGCATCAATAGAGCGTCATAGCCGTTGGATTATAAAATAATTGCCCAAAACCTAATAATTTAAGTCTCCATTTTTGTATTTTACGTTGATTACTTAAATTTTTAAAGTTTTGGACCCACGCTGCCAAGATTCTGGCACCAAGTTGCTTTAAAGACAGACAAGTAGTTTAATAATTTTGGAGAGGGAAGTCTAGAATGCCGGCATGTGTAATAATAATAATAATAATAATAATAATTAATATTATTATTTTGGATGCTTTTTTAAAATATATTTAATTTAAAAAATATTAAATTAATATTTTTTTAATATTTTCTAATGATTTTAATATCTTAATATAAAAAATAATTTTTTTTATTTGATATATTTTCAAGCAAAATTCATTTTAAAAATTATTTTATATTACAATCACAAACACGCACTAAGAATATTTGATAATTATACGACATCTTTTAAGGGAATAACATATGTCATGTATTGAAGTCTCCTTTAACATTTTAAAATTTTAAGTTGAAATATTTTATTTTTAAATATAATATAATATAAAATTAAATTTAATAATAAAACAATTATAGAGTTAAATACTCGGTAAACACTTTACAATTTTGAGTTGAAATAGTTTTAAATATAATATTAAATTTAATAATCAAACAATTATAAAGTTGAATTTTACCATTTTTATTATATTTTTTAATTAAAATTAATTAATAATATAAGACAATGTTTGTATGCATGTGCAATTTTCAAGTAAAAAAAACTTTTACTTAAAAAATATATTAAAAAGTAATATAAACAATAAATTAAACATAAGTTTTTATATCTTATCATGGGAATTTATAACAGAAAATTAATAAACCATAAATGACTAAAATATAATGGTATTTTTATTGTGTAGTCGTCATCCAACCCTACCTCATAAGAATATATATAAGTGTGTTCCTACTACGTACGTACTCATAGATTGAAGTAGAGGTAGAAGTGATATTCATATTAAAAAATAAAATAATATTGACAGCACACTCACAGATATCAGCACTCAAATTTACATAAAAATTTCATGATGCATGCAAACTGGTTGGTATATGTTGCTATAAGTGATTTTAGCATTGTTCTTTCTATATATATATATATATTCTCTACATGGTATATTTGGATTTTTATATTGAAAAAATCTAGAGTTATGCAATCAAATCCTATAGAACCAGAAATAAAGAAGGATATAGGATTAAGAATATTCGACCAGCCGTCTTAATTAAGATTAATTTTAGATCAACAATTTTCATGACTCCCTGCGGGAAAAGTGAAAATGACCATTGAGCTAGAACCAGAAATTAATATTTCATGAAAACTTTCCATTAATCAACTATATATTATAAATAAGGGGTTTTATTTAATAATTTATTCCATTAATTTCTTGATATATTGTAATTAATGTTACTAGTGCTCTATAAAAGAATAATACTTGTAACCAAAGGAGAGGATGAAACCAAAAAAACAAACGAGTGCAGATGATGGCGTTGAGGCAAATCACTTTCCATGAATTTATTACCCTCCTTATTTATGACAGCTACAGAGTTTAACCCCATCTCCTAATTAATGCCTGTGGACTCCATGCAGGCACAGTCGACTTTTCTCCTCCACCATCGAAGTAAACGATGGGCTGATTTTTATATATATATATATATATATATATATATATATATATATATATATATATATATATATTTGTGTGGTCATGCTTCATTACTTTTTTTTTAATTAAAAAATATTAAAAGTATGAAGATTTTTTTTAACAGTATTATTATATTTAATTAAGCAGTTTGATTTTGATGGGTAAATTTGTTAAATTCGTAAATTGGATAACTTGGATCAATATTTTATATCTGCAACTTGAAAAATAGACTATATTGAGATTAATAACTTGTTTTTAAACTATTTTTTATTTAACTATATAATAATAAAAATAGACGATTGTGAAATAGAGCGTCAAACCAATACTGAGATTTTTTTTAAGACTATAATAATCTTATATAAAACAAAACAAAATAAATTATGAAATTAAATTTCAAAGGATAAATTTTTTTTAAAAAATTTTAAAAATAAAAGTTAAACTCACTAAATACATTAATAGGCCTATAGACTTTCTGAAATTTACTAATATTTTTTTTTCCTAAAACTATTTGTTTTAACTATATGATAAAAGAGAAAAATAAATGATTATATAATTAGAAAAATAGGAAAAACCACTATTAAACATGTAAACTGGGGTAATAAGAGTTGCCTCACTAAACTCGTAAATCAGGTCATTGACTCCACAAAGTTTAATAATCTAGTTTTTTAAATTATTTTTTATTAAACTAAATTTTTATAAAAGTAAATCATACTGTAATGCTGAGATATTTTGATGATACCAACTTAAAACTAAGATATTTTTTATACTGTAATAACCATATAAAAGATAAATAAAAATAAATTATTATAAAAAACAATATTTTCCACATACCTCAACTTTTAGCTTTACATAATATCTGTTTTAAAACGTGAGTGATTCCTTTGATTATATTTCTTATCAATAATGCACTTTTTTTGTCGTTATAGAAGATTTTCTATCTCATGGACCCTACAGCCTAAAAAGGACTCTTTAATGCATGAACTTTGCCTAAACGTTTTTACCAATTTGCCTTTATAATTGATTACTCTTTTTTATTTTTGTGGAGTCCCTTTTGA